>Ga0209633_10000004_pt1 | contig 287550 bp, 276 predicted proteins | sample Cruoilmetagenom1_FD_187290 | JGI IMG/M metagenome (GOLD analysis project Ga0209633, IMG submission 187290) | Oil polluted marine microbial communities from Coal Oil Point, Santa Barbara, California, USA - Sample 1 (SPAdes) (version 2) | ecosystem: Environmental > Aquatic > Marine > Oil seeps ... | reverse complement strand
CGAAGATTTGTTATTAATCAAAAATCAGAAAAAGTTAAAGTTTTTAAAAATTAATAAATTTCCGGAAGGGGACATTTTAATTTGACGAAAACAGGGGACATTTTTATTTGTGATTGACACAATAAACTTTCCTCTTGACCAATGACCAAAAACCTGCTTAAATTTAATATCATTAGCATGTTTTTAATTAACCATAAAAAACGGGAGGTTTTTATGAAAAACGACAAAGACCTAGAATTTAACAAAAAAAACAAGAGCCTTTTTGAAGCCTTGAAAAAAAAGGGCTACGGAAAAGAACGCAATGAAAGTTTTGAAGAAAAAATTGGTGAAAGCTCCTTTAAAACCGATATTCGAAAATCAGTTAGAAGCGAAAGGATTCAAAATTAGAAGAGAAAGTTGCAACATTCAGATGATAATAGAAATCACCAAAAAAATCCTGCGACATTCAAACACACGTTGCAGGATTTTTTATTTCCTCAAAACCAATTATTTTTACTACTATACGACGTAGTACAGCAGTATTTTTTAAAACAAAAAAACGCTAAATTTACCCGTCTAGTAAAAATTTTGTGAGGTTTCAAAATTGACAAAAGTGCTTTCGTTTGCTAGTCTTCTTTTTTCTTTGAAATACCCGATAAAACCCAAAATTAAGGAGGAATTCAAATGGCTACAGACAACAACAAAAGGCTTGGCGATAAAAAACTTCCTGATTCTAACAAAATATCAGAAGTTTTTAACTACACAGTGCCTAAAAATTGGCCCAAAAACCTCATTGAACTCACCGAAATTATTGATAGAATTGGATTAATCGAAAAACAAAAGACTTTTGTTCCAATTGACAATGTCTCTGTTGAAGATTTTTTACTACGATACTTTTTTCCCGAAGAGGAAGCCGATCAAATTGAACTTTTTTTTACGGCAAATATTCCTGAAATTAATAATGAGCTTAATTCAGCTACTCAAAGATTAATTCGGGAAATTATAAAACAATTTATTAAAAAAGGCGCTGACTTTAAACCAAATCTCAATGTTTTAGTAAACAATTTCTACAGAAACTCCAAAGGCTTTTCTCAATTAATCGGAGTCGCCTTAGACGAAAACGATTGCCCTTGTTTAATAAATTCAAGGGAAATTAATGCGTCAATTCCAATCAATGAAATTTCAGCTGAAATTAAAATTGGTTTTATACGCAATCATATCGCCGGAATATTTTCCTTGAACATTTCTCATCAAATTTTCTTGGGAATTCAAGAAAAAATTGAAGAAATAGAAACTATTTTGGCTAAAATTAAATAAATTTCAAGGAAATTTTAAAAATTCCCATGTCACAAAATATGACATGGGTCTTTTTATTTTTCCCCACTAAAAAAGCATGCTTCCGCCCACTTAATTCGAACTTAATCTAACTTCTAATTTTAAAAAATCTCAAGAACTTTAAAATTTGAGTGCAATTCAAGGCGGATTTGAGCAATGAACGAGACGCACTTAATGGTGCGTCGAGAGAGGAGCGGAAAATCCAACGAAGAAGTGTGCCAAATTTTAAAGTTCGATCATTTTCCGCAACATTTCTTATATTTTTTACCCGACCCGCACGGACACGGTTCATTCCTCCCCACCTGATCGCCTTTTTTGATTGGTTGAATTGAAACTTCTGGTTTCTTATCAGCGCCTGTTTCTTGAAACTGCTTCAGTGCGTCTCCTCCAGCAAATTGCAAATTTTGAGCCACCGCTCGCGGAGTTGGAACACTTTGATTTTCCATTGGTTGAATCCGAAAAAAAGTCTTGATCATTGAATGATTAACCCCCGCCAATAAATTTTGAAAAAGTTGAAATCCACTTTTTTTGTATTCAATTAAAGGATCTCTCTGCCCATAGCCTTGTAAATTAGTCGAATCTCTTAAGCGGCTAAGATTATCCAAATGATCCATCCAATACTGATCAATCGTTTTTAAATAAACTTCCTTTTCAATTTTTCGAAAAAGCTCCTCACCAATTTTTTGCTCTTTTTGACTATATTCTTCTTTAAGTAATTGAGAAAGATAATCCATCATCACACTTTTCTTGGCTTCACTAGAAGGATATTCTCGAGATTTCTTAATTTTAGAAAGTTGAGTTTTAAGTCCTTCTTGCTCTCCAATCAAAACTTCTATCTCTTCTTGAATTTCTTTAGTATTCCAACGTTCTTCTAATTCTTCTGAAGTATGAGCAGAAACAACATTCTCAACCTCTTCTTTTAAAATATTTTCTATTTCAGTTTTAATATCGTTTTTCTTGAGAACTTTTCGTCGTCGAGAATAAATAACCTCTCGTTGCTTATTCACCACATCATCATATTCCAAGATTTGTTTTCGAATATCAAAATTATGACCTTCAATCTTAGATTGAGCTGATTCAATCGATTTAGAAATTATACCATTTTCAATCGGTTGATCATCCGGCAATCCCAATTTATCCATCAAAGCCCACATTCGATCACCACCAAATCTTCGCATTAATTCGTCTTCCAATGAAACATAGAACTGACTACTACCTGGATCGCCTTGTCTTCCAGATCTTCCTCTTAGTTGGTTGTCAATTCGTCTGGCTTCATGTCGTTCTGTTCCAATAATATAAAGTCCGCCCAATTCCCGAACTCCTTCACCTAGCTTGATGTCAGTTCCTCGACCTGCCATATTTGTTGCGATCGTCACGGAATCTTTTTTCCCAGCATCAGCAATAATTTGAGCTTCTTTTTCATGATTCTTGGCATTTAAAACTGAATGCAGAATACCAGCCTTGGACAAAGCCTTGGACAAAGCTTCAGATTTTTCAATCGCCACTGTCCCGACCAAAACTGGTCGACCAGTTTTTTTCAATTCTTTAATTTTTTCTACAATCGCCTTGAACTTTCCTTTTTCATTTTTATAAACCACGTCTGGCAAATCTTCTCGCGCCATTGGTTTATTAGTTGGAATCTGAATTACCTCTAATTTATAGACTTTATCAAATTCTTCGGCTGAAGTTAAAGCCGTTCCAGTCATTCCAGAAATTTTATCATACATTCGAAAATAGTTTTGGAAAGTAATTGAAGCTAAAGTTCTAGACTCTCGTTGAATTTTAACGCTTTCTTTTGCTTCAATGGCTTGATGCAACCCCTCGCTATAACGCCGACCGGGCATCAATCGTCCAGTAAAATCGTCCACGATCATAATCTCGCCCTCTTTCACTACGTAGTCTCGGTCTTTTTGAAAAATCACGTTGGCTTTCAAAGCTTGTTCCAAGTGATGAACATATCGAGTTTGACTAGTTTCAAATAAATTATCAATGCCTAAAAGTTTCTCCACCTTAGTAATTCCCTCTTGAGTTAAATCAGTCGATTTCAATTTTTCATCTAAATTAAAATCCTCTCCCTCTTTTAACTGAGGCACAATTTTAGCAAACTGTTCATAAAGTTGGGTTGATTCAGCATCAGCCGTCGAAATAATCAAAGGTGTCCTCGCTTCATCAATCAAAATTGAATCAACTTCATCCACCACCACAAAATTCAAATCTCTCTGCGACATTTGATCTTCACTTTGGGCCATATTATCTCGTAAATAGTCAAACCCAAATTCATTATTAGTTCCATAAGTAATATCGGCTCCATAGGCCTCTTTCCTAGAAACTACTACTAGATTTTCTTCTTCGATACTAACTGCGTCATCATCAGTTTTATTGGGTTCATAAAGGAACGAGGAATCATGAGCAATACAACCGACTGAAAGTCCTAGAAAATTATAGATTTGCCCCATCCAATTAGCATCTCGCTTAGATAAATAGTCGTTAACTGTCACGACGTGAACGCCCTTTCCACTCAAAGCGTTTAAATAAGCCGCCAAAACCGCCGACAAAGTCTTGCCTTCTCCAGTTTTCATTTCGGAAATTTTGCCATCATGCAAAGCCAATGCTCCCATCAATTGAGAATCAAAAGCTCGTTCATTCAAAACTCGACTTCCAGCTTCTCGACAATTAGCAAAAGCCTCTGGTAAAATCGCTTTCAACTTTACAGATTCTTTTAATTTTGCCTGAAGTTCTTTGGTTTTTTCTTTAATTTGTTCATCCGAAAAATCCTTGAATTTATCTTCAAGTTGATTAACTTCCTCAATAATCGTTAAATATTTTTTCAGCTCTTTTTCATTGGCGTTGCCAAAAAATCTGTCCAGTAATCCCATTGCGTAAGATAATTATTATCAACAGAACAATTTTAACTTATTCGAGAGTGACTTTCAAGAGAAGAACTGACAAACATTCAACAGCCAATTTCTAACCTTCAGTTTCCCGAAAAACAATGCTTGTTGCGATAATAAAGGTTGAATGAATATTGAGTATTTATTATTGAATATTTACAAACTAAAGTTTGGAGTGTTTCGAAATATTCAAAAGTATCCCTACTCCTATTAAAGTGAACACTAATGAAGTCGAGCCATAACTAATAAAAGACAACATTTTAATTTGACAAAAACAGGGGACATTTTTATTTGTGATTGACAAATCTCATACAATCCCTTGACATCTTCAAAAAAGTAATTTACCATTTATGTTTCGATTGAAGCAACTTTGAAATTTTATCTTTACCCAAACAAAAAAGGAGAAAACAATGGAGTTAGATCTTGCGAAAAAATTATTTAAAATTCTTAAAACCCCAAACCAAATTATTTCTGTTATGGAAAAATATTGGTGGCATTGGAGAATTTTCCAAGCTGGGATTCCGGGTTTAAAGTTACGAGAAAAAACCCCAAATCAAATTATTTTTATTATGAAAGAATATGATTGGAATCCTGCTGTTTGCCACGCTGGGATTCCGGGTTTAACTGATGAAAACCAAATTATTTTTGTTATGGAAAAATCTGGATGGGATTCTGATGTTTGCCAAATTGGGATTCCGGGTTTAAAGTTACAAGAAAAAACCCCAAATCAAATTATTTTTATTATGAAAGAATATGATTGGAATCCTGCTGTTTGCCAAGCTGGGATTCCAGGTTTAAAGTTACAAGAAAAACTCCCAAACCACATTCTTTCTCCTAGTCTTTTCAGTTCTATGGGCACCCATAAATCCTAATAATGGCCCTTTATCATCAGATTCTTCTCTCTTTCCTTCTAGTATTTTTTTCTATTACTAGATTATTCTCATTTAAACCTGAATCAGCATCTTTAATTGATTCAGGGTACGTCTTTATTTCTTTTTAAGCCTCAGATTTAGCTTTAGCCACAACCTCTTGTATTGTTCTTTGATCTTCAGCCATCGTAAATCCAACATAACCTGCTTTAATAGCATCTTTTGTGCTTGTCTCCGGTATTTCTTTAATTTTAGCTTCAATCTACGCTCTTTTCGTTCTCGAAAGAGCTTCTTCTCGATCTCAAAAGAGCTTCTTCTTTGTCTATCTCTGTCTTTGAAACTTCACCAATTTTTGGATTTACATCAATCCCTCCAACTACTTTGAGCTCTGGTTTTTTATCTTCTGGTTGAATCGGACTTTTTTTAAATTTTAAATTTTTCATTTTTATAAGTTATTTTTATTAAAAATTATTTTAAAATTTTTTAGTATTTCTTGAATCAATAACTATAATTTAACGAAAACAGGGGACATTTTTATTTGTAATTGACAATTTAATTCACAACGAACCCCTTTACTCCATTTTAACATATTTCGAAATATTCAAAAGTATCCCTACTCCTATTAAAGTGAACACTAATGAAGTCGAGCCATAACTAATAAAAGGCAACATTTTAATTTGACGAAAACAGGGGACATTTTAATTTGTGATTGACAATCTCATACAGTCCCTTGACATCTTCAAAAAAGTAATTTACCATTTATGTTTCAATTGAAGCAACTTTGAAATTTTATCTTTACCCAAACAAAAAAGGAGAAAACAATGGAGTTAAATCTTGCGAAAAAATTATTTAAAATTCTTAAAACCCCAAACCAAATTATTTCTGTTATGGAAAAATCTGGGTGGAATCCTGCTGTTTGCCAAGCTGGGATTCCGGGTTTAACTGATGAAAACCAACTTTTTTTTGTTATGAAAAAATCTGGATGGGATCTTGCTGTTTGCCAAGCTGGGATTCCGGGTTTAACTGATGAAAACCAAATTATTTCTGTTATGGAAAACTCTGGATGGCATTGGAGAATTTGCCAAGCTGGGATTCCGGGTTTAAAGTTACAAGAAAAAACCCCAAATCAACTTATTTCTGTTATGAAAAAATCTGGATGGGATCTTGATGTTTGCCAAGCTGGGATTCCGGGTTTAAAGTTACAAGAAAAAACCCCAAATCAACTTATTTCTGTTATGAAAAAATCTGGATGGCATTGGAGAATTTGCCAAGCTGGGATTCCAGGTTTAACTGATGAAAACCAAATTATTTCTGTTATGGAAAACTCTGGATGGGATCTTGATGTTTGCCAAGCTGGGATTTCAGTTTTAACTGATGAAAACCAAATTATTTCTGTTATGGAAACATCTGGATGGCATTGGAGAATTTGCCAAGCTGGGATTCCGGGTTTAACCGATGGAAACAAAATTCTTTCTATTATGGAAGAATCTGGGTGGAATTCTGCTGTTTGCCAAGCTGGGATTCCGGGTTTAAAGTTGCAAGAAAAAACCCCAAACCAAATTATTTCTGTTATGGAAAAATCTGGATGGCATTGGAGAATTTGCCAAGCTGGGATTCCAGGTTTAACTGATGAAAACCAAATTATTTCTGTTATGGAAAAATCTGGATGGGATCTTGATGTTTGCAAAGCTGGGATTTCAGGTTTAACTGATGGAAACAAAATTCTTTCTATTATGGAAGAATCTGGATGGAATTCTGCTGTTTGCCAAATTGGGATTAAACTTTTAAAAAAATAATCGGAACCTTAATTCGCTGTAAGATATAAACATCTTGCGGCGAATTTAACTTTACCTTCAAAAACTACATCTTCACCTATTTCGAAATATTCAAAAGCATCCCTACTCCTATTAAAGTGAACACTAATGAAGTCGAGCCATAACTAATAAAAGGCAACATTTTAATTTGACGAAAACAGGGGACATTTTAATTTGTGATTGACAATCTCATACAGTCCCTTGACATCTTCAAAAAAGTAATTTACCATTTATGTTTCAATTGAAGCAACTTTGAAATTTTATCTTTACCCAAACAAAAAAGGAGAAAACAATGGAATTAAACCTTGCGAAAAAATTATTTAAAATTCTTAAAACCCCAAATCAAATTATTTCTGTTATGAAAGAATCTGGGTGGGATTGGAGAATTTGCAACGCTGGGATTCCGGGTTTAAAGTTACAAGAAAAAACCCCAAACCAAATTCTTTCTATTATGGAAGAATCTGGATGGCATTGGAGAATTTGCCAAGCTGGGATTCCGGGTTTAACTGATGAAAACCAAATTATTTTTGTTATGGAAAAATCTGGATGGAATTCTAATGTTTGCCAAGCTGGGATTCCGGGTTTAAAGTTACAAGAAAAAACCCCAAACCAAATTATTTCTGTTATGAAAGAATCTGGGTGGGATTCTGATGTTTGCCAAGCTGGGATTTCAGTTTTAACTGATGAAAACCAAATTATTTCTGTTATGGAAAAATCTGGATGGGATTCTGATGTTTGCCACGCTGGGATTCTGGGTTTAACTGATGAAAACCAACTTTTTTTTGTTATGAAAAAATCTGGATGGGATTCTAATATTTGCCAAGCTGGGATTCCGGGTTTAAAGTTACAAGAAAAAACCCCAAACCAAATTCTTTCTATTATGAAAGAATCTGGGTGGAATTGGAGAATTTGCAACGCTGGGATTCCGGGTTTAAAGTTACAAGAAAAAACCCCAAACCAAATTCTTTCTATTATGGAAGAATCTGGATGGCATTGGAGAATTTGCCAAGCTGGGATTCCGAGTTTAACTGATGAAAACCAAATTATTTCTGTTATGGAAAACTCTGGATGGGATTCTGATGTTTGCCACGCTGGGATTCCGGGTTTAACTGATGAAAACCAACTTTTTTTTGTTATGAAAAAATCTGGATGGCATTGGAGAATTTGCCAAGCTGGGATTCCGGGTTTAACCGATGGAAACAAAATTCTTTCTATTATGGAAGAATCTGGATGGAATTCGGCTGTTTGCCAAGCTGGGATTCCGGGTTTAAAGTTACAAGAAAAAACCCCAAATCAAATTCTTTCTATTATGAAAGAATCTGGGTGGAATCCTGCTGTTTGCCAAATTGGGATTAAACTTTTAAAAAAATAATCGGAACCTTAATTCGCCGCAAGATGTAAACATCTTGCGGCGAATTTAACTTTACCTTCAAAAACTACATCTTCACCTATTTCGAAATATTCAAAAGTATCCCTACTCCTATTAAAGTAAAAACCAAAGAAGTCGAGCCATAACTAATAAAAGGCAAGGGAATTCCAGTCAATGGCATTAATTTAACAATTGACATAATATTAACCAAAGCTTGAAAAACAATCCAAGAAGTTATTCCAACCGCTGTCAATCGACTAAATTCATCCGGAGCATAGCGAGCAATTCGATAGCCTCTCAAAGCAAAAGTAATAAAAAAACAAACCAAAACACTAGCACCAATCATTCCTAATTCTTCTGAAATAATCGCAAAAATACTGTCACCAACTGGTTCTGGAAGATAATTATATTTTTGACGACTCTGTCCTAATCCTAATCCAAAAATTCCACCCGAGCCAATTGCCAACAAGGCTTGATTAATCTGATAACTAATTCCTTGCGGATCAACACTTGGATCAAGAAATGCCGTCAATCGATTCATTCGATAAGGTTCAATTTTGATCAACAACGCCACCAAACCCAAACCGCCCATTAAAATACCTAAAATATATTTCACTGGAGCCCCGGAAATAAAAAACATAATCAAAGAGGTTATCACGATAACACCTAACGTCCCAATATCTGGCTGACAAATAATTAAAAAAGCAGTCATTCCCAAAATTATTAGGAATGGAACCAACCCTTCTTTTATATCTTTGACTTTAGAGCCTTTCCCCGTCAACCAAGCCGCTAAATAAATAATCATTCCAATTTTTACAATTTCAGTCGGTTGAAAACTAATCGGACCTAAATCAATCCAACGACTAGCCCCTTGATAGCTCACCCCAATTCCTGAAACTAAAACCAATCCCAATAAAATTAAAGTGATAATAAAAAATGGTAAAGCAATTTTTTGCCAAAATTTATAGTGAATTTTGGAAACCAAATACATACTTGGCAAACCAATAATAATCCCATAAAGAAAATGTCTTTTAAAAAGATGATAAGCATCTCCAAAACGAACATTGGAAAAAATAATCCCAGCTGAAGAAATCATCACCAAACCAAAAACCAATAGGATCAAAACTATTGAAAGTAATAATGGATCAACTTTTTTTATTGTTTTTGTTTTCAATTTTTTATTATTAGCTACAACTAAAACGCCTTTATTAATGAGGGATAATTAGATATCTAGAATATCTTTTTTGCTAATTTTATAATTTTTAATTTTGTAATTTTATGAATAAATCTTAATTTTTAAATCCAAAAACGTTTTACACGCGAAGTTTAAAAATTATAATTTTAGATTTATTTAAAAATTAAAAATTACAAAATTTATCCTAGTCTCTTCTTCTCTCTCCATTCCCTAATCTTCCCATGATCTCCGCTAAGTAGAACCTCCGGCACCTTCCACTCACCAAATTTTTCTGGCTTAGTATAAACTGGAAAATCCGCTTGAAAACCGTCAATGTCAAAACTCTCCGAATCTAAAGATTTTTCATTCCCTAAAACTCCTGGTATCAAACGACTAACCACATCAACCACTGTCATGGCTGAAAGTTCTCCTCCGCTTAAAATATATTCCCCCGTTGAAATTTCTTCATCAACCACATACTCAGCAATTCTTTCATCCACACCTTCATACCGCCCACAAATCAAAATCAAATGCTTAAAATTTTTATATTGAATAGCTTTTTTCTGATTAAATTTTTTCCCTTTAGCTGACAATAAAATAACTTTGATATCGTCTCTTGAAATTTGTAAATTTTCTTCTTTAATTCTCTTTTTAATATCATCGATGCAATCAACAATTGGTTGAACTGCCATCACCATTCCTGGTCCACCACCATAAGGAGTATCATCAACTTTATGATGTTTATTCTGACTATAATCTCGCAAATTATAGACCTTAACTTTAATTTTTTCACTTTCCTGCGCTCGTCCCATTATTCCCACTTGAAAATATTTCTCAAAAACTTCTGGAAAAATTGTTATTATATGAAAATTCATGTATTTCAATTAAATTAATAAATAGTTTAGCTAACCTGTAATTCCCGCGAAGGCGGAAATCCAGTTGATCCAAAGAAAAAATCGTTCCAACTTAAATTAAATTCTTCAATGATTGTCAATTTTAATTTTCTATTCCGTTTCTTTTATTAACTAAAATAGAGGTAAAATAATGTTTAATTTTTAGATTTTCTAGATTCCCGCCTTCGCGGAAATGACAATAAAATCTGATAATTAACTAGCAGTTAAAAAGCGTACACTGAAGATTTATAAGTTTGAGTGCAATTCGGCTTCAGCGAGACAAGGTCGGATTTGAGCACCAAAGGAGACAGATTAAACAGTACGTTGAACGAGTAGCGGAAAATCCAACAAAGAAGTACCCCAAACTTAAAATTCAGAACAATCAAAAACCGTGTCTAACAAAACAAATGTTAACACGGTTTTTGAATATTTTAAAGCCTAAGCTCTATTTGATGTCATTAACAATATCATCAATACTTTTTTCTGGTTCTTCCACTTTTTCTTCAGAATCATCTTCAACTTTTTTTTCAAATTTTCGTTCAGATCCTTCTGGTTCATTGATCTTAAGATTGATTCGAGCATCATTCTTGGCTCCAACTACTCTCAATAAAGTTCTAATCGCTTTCGCGGTAGAACCTTGACGACCAATAATCATCCCCATATCTTGAGGACTAACTGTCAAAGTCAAAAGCACACCTCTTTCATCAATAGTTCGTTCGATTTTAACTTCTTCAGGATTGTCAACGACAGACTTCACTATAAAGTCCAAAAATTCTTGATCCATTTCTTCTGTCATTTCTATCAAGTTAATTCTTGTAAATTTACCGTTTCCTTTCAGAAAATCCTTCCGGAAATCCTGTGACATCGACCTTGAAAGCTCTGTCAGGAAATACATTTATATTTTAATAAACTTGAGTTAGAATGTCAATGAAAAGAAGTTAAACAGTCTAAACTTCATAAAGTGTATAAAGTTTTTGTCACAAAAAAACTTTGCAAACTTTTGATTTTGCCTTAAAAAATAACTGATAATAAATTACTAATGAGTTTTATTCAACTTTCAAAATTCTAGACTTTACTAATTTTCTGATATATACTTAAAATAAATTAATAATTTATTTAAAAAATAAAATGAAAAAATTTATTGAGAAAGTTAAACCAATTGCCAAAGTAATTGGAATAATTTTTGGAGTTTTTGTCTTGTGGATTGTTTTTAATTTTTTCACTAATAAAAATAACTACAACTTACAAAAAAGTTCAGAAATCAATTTACCAATGATGGCAAGTGAGAGAATGGATTTTACTAAAGATTCAATCGAGATGGGAGTGATGCCCGATAATGAAAGCAACTACAATCAAAGCGCTTCAACGCCTCAAACAACAAATACCTTGGCGGTTGAAAAAAAAGTTATTAAAAATGGAAATTTAAGTTTGAAAGTCGACAAAACTGAAACTGCGGCTGAAGAAATTTCTCAGATTGCCAAAAATCAAACTGGTGAAGTTTTCTCCACTAATTTTTATGAACGAGTCAAAGGTCAAAAAAACGGAAGTATCACGATCAAAGTTCCGGTAGAAAAATTTGAAAGCACTATTGCTCAAATCAAATCAGTTGCCACTCAAGTAATTTCCGAATCAACTACCGGCCGAGACGTGACAGAAAAATACAGTGACCTTCAAGCTCAACTTCGAAATAAAAAAGCCGAAGAACAAAGTTTTGTCAAAATTCTAGATCGAGCCGGTGACATCAAAGATGTCCTAGCTGTCACCCAACAAATTTCTCGTGTTCGAGGGGAAATCGAACGACTAGAAGGCCAAATTAGATTTATGGATTCTCGAACCAATATGTCAACTATTACAATTGCGCTAAGCGAAGACATCGAAATCACTCCCGTTAAAAACAATTGGCGACCTTGGCAAGTGACTAAAAAAGCTTTCAGCGATTTAATCAGCAACAGTCAAGATTTTGTTGATGGAACCATTAAATTCATTATTGTCGGCATTCCTTCTCTAATCCCTTTCTTATTATTCCTAGGAGTCATCTACTGGATTGGAAAAAAACTTTGGCGAAAAATCCGAAGTTAAAATTCCCAAAAAAAACAAATTTCCATAATAAAACCGCTTACGACCAAGCGGTTTTATTATCAAAATTAATCATAATATTAATCATAGGAATAACTTTCTAAACCAATAATAAAAAAACCCTTGCAAAACCAAAAAAATCAGCCCCTAAGGGGCTGATTTTCAACTTTCGACTTTATAAAACTTTTAACTTTATAAACTTCTTAAAATCTTGCATCTTCGTCAATCGTTCGTGTTTTTCTTATTGATCGACTTCCTCGCTTCCTAAGGTCTTGAATTTTTTCTTTGTTCCGCAAAATTTGTCGCACTAAAATTTCTTCAATTTCATCCATAATATTAGTCAATTCAAAACCTTTTTGAGTAGCTTGAAAAACATTCTTCGGAATTTTAAAACTGACATCTAAAGTCCATTCTTTCTTTTTGTCTTGCACCACTCTCAACTCAGCTGATATTTCATCTTCTGAACATTTCGTCAAAAGACCTTCTTTTATTTTTTCTATTTTTTTAATTAAATATTTTCTTTCCTCGGGATTCAACTCAACCTCCCCCAAATATTCTCTGATTTTCATCTTTTTTGTATTAATAATTAAAAATATTTCAATTTCTATTTCTATACTTTAATACGAATAAATTTTTAAAAGTATGCCTGATTAATTTATAATTTATAATTTATAAACAAAAATTAAAAACTTAACTGATTGTTTAAAAATTGAAAATTAATTACTATAAATTGTTTATAAATTATAAATTTTCTATAACAAGTTTCTGGTGCTTATTAATTTGAGTACAATTCGAGCACCAGTCTCAAGTATGTAGGTTTAAAAATTTGAGTGCAATTTGAGGAGAGCTTGAGTAGCGAACGAAATGTGCTTAACTGGCACATTGAGAGAGAAACGGAAAGCTCGACAAAAAAATGCGCCAAATTTATAAACCGACCTCCTAATACCCTACGATTTCGACTTCTTCTTCTAACTGTACGCCAAAAGTATTCCTCACCTTCTGCTTAATCACACTAATCAAAACTATAATATTTTCCGCAGTAGTATCATCAACATTTAAAATAAAATTAGCCTGTTTCTCACTTACCTGCGCTCCATTAACTCGATAGCCTTTCAAATTACACATATCAATCAACCAAGCCGCTGGAACTTTTTTATCTCGACATTTTATTCCAGTTTCCTGCTCAAAAGTTTCAATAATCGCTTCGCCCACAATTGGATTCTTAAAAATTGATCCAACTGACCCATTTTTAGTCAAACAGGTATTTTTTTCTTGACGTTTTTGAATTATTTCTTTCATTGTTTTTTGAATCTCTTCACTCTCGGCTATTTCTAATTCAAAAAAAGCTTTCCAAATTATTTTATGATCAAATTCTTTAAAAACACTTTTTCGATAATCAAATTCACAAGCCTCCTTATTACAATGTTCTTCTTGCAAATTTTCTAAATCAAAATAAACTACCTCTTGTGTCGCATTTTTAATCTCTAAGCCAAAAGCTCCAGCATTTCCCCGAATCGCCCCGCCAACTGTTCCAGGAATTCCCACCGCCCATTCCAAACCAGTCAAATCATTCTTAGCTGAAAACAAAACTAATTCACTCAACATTACACCTGCTTCACAAACAATAGTTGTTTTATCTTTCAACTCTATTTGATTATTAATCAAACGAATAACTAAACCATCAAAACCCTTATCGTGAAACAAAAGATTACTTCCTCCGCCTAAAATCATAAATTTTGCTTCTTTCTCTTTTGCCCATTCAATTGCTTCTTTTAATTCTTCTAAGGCTTTAATTTCGACAAAATACTTAGCCGGACCTCCGATTTTAAAAGTAGAAAAATCTTTTAGTAAAACCTTTTCTTGTATTTTCATATTAATATTTTTTAAATAAACTTTTTAGCTTTTAATAAAATTCAAAGTTTCTCGTGCACACTTCTCCCAATTAAATTCAGCCAAATTTTTTGTTCCTTTTTCTATTAGCTCTTTTTTTATTATATCATGTTTTAACAAAATATTTATTTTTTTGAGCAGATCATAACTATTTCGGGTCTCAAATTTCAAAACTCCCTCTCCGCCAATTTCTTTTAAGCTAGAGTTATCAGCCACGATTACCGGAACTTTACTAGCCCAAGCTTCTAAAATTGGAATTCCAAAACCTTCATACAAAGACGGAAAAACAAAAATTTGCGCTTTTTGATAAATAATTGGTAAATCCTCAAAACTAACCTTTCCAGTTAAAATTATATCTTTTTTAAATGCAGAATTTTCAATTTTTTCTAAAAGTTTTTTTGTTTTCCAGGCTGGCACTCCGGCTAAGACTAATTGAATTTTTTTATCACCACTTTCTTTGAGTTTTTCAAAAGCCTTCACTAAGGTTTCTAAATTCTTTCGAGGTTGCAAAGCCCCAACATACAATAAATATCTTGCTTTAATCCCATATTTTTTCAAAACTTTTCTAGATTTTTCTGAAATTGTTTTTCGAGAAAAATTTTCTGCATCCACTCCATGATAAATAACTTTAATTTTTTCTGGCTTAGTTTTAGGATAAAATTTTAAAATATCAGACTTGGTCGCTTCAGAAATTGCAATAATTTTATCCGCTCGCTTAACTGCCGTTTCAGTAAAAAAGTCTAATTTTAATCTATCCCTTAACGGAAAATGTTGCGGAAAATATTTAAAAGCCAAGTCGTGAATAGTAATAACGATCTTAGTCTTTCGCTCAGCCAAAAAAGGCACTTGTTGAATTGGCATCCAACAAACATCAGGCAAAGTATAGTTCAGTTCAAAACCCAAACGAGTTTGAACCCACCAAAAGGGATAAGGAATCGGTCTATCTTGATAATTAGAATAAATTTTTGGCTTTAACTCTGGATTAAATTCTATTTTATGGTATAAAGTAAAGATGTTAGAATTATCAAAAGCACCAAAACGATTCAAGCATTCCTTGATGTAGACTCTGGTTCCATCAATTCGATTGTGATCTAAGTCAGCACAATTTATGGCAATTCGCATTTCATTAATTAATATTTATCTAGCTTAAGTTTAACTAATAAATGATAATTTGTTAATGAAATTGTTCTTTGACGAAGAAACAAGGACACAAGACACAAGAAACAAACAAATTAAAAATTAAAAAACTCAAATTTCAAACAAAAACCGAAGGTTTTTCAATTTGATTATTTTAATTTAAAATTTTTAATTTGTTTGTTTCTTGCGTCCTTGCATCTTGTATCTTTAAAAAAATATTAACCAATCCACTAATTAACTAACAACCAAAACCATGTCCAAACGCATTGATAAAGTCAACCAACTCATTCGAGAACATCTTGCTCAAATAATCCGCGAAGAATTATCCCTAAAAAATACCGTCTTAGTAACAATTTTAAAGGTTGACACTTCCAAAGATTTACGCTATGCTACATCGTTCTTGAGTGTTTATCCAATTAACGAAAAAGATTATGTTTTAAAAACTTTAAAAAAAGAAATTGGTCGAATTCATAAAGTTCTTTATAAAAAATTATTTATGAAATCTTTACCAAAAATAAGATTCGTAATCGATGAAAATCAAGAAAAAGTAGCCGAAATGGAAGAAATTTTTGAAAAAATTAGAAATGAAAAAACCGATAAATAAATTAAATGAAAAATTTATAGAACTAGAAAAAAAACTGCTTAAAAGTCAGAGAGTTCTTTTGGTTGTTCATTTTAATCCAGATACCGACGCTTTTAGCTCCGCTTTTTCTCTCGATTATTATTTAAGGAACGAACTAAAAAAAGAAACTACCATTCTCAGCGTAGACCCAATTGACAAACTTTCGGCTAAACTTTTTCCCAAAAAACAAGTTAGAAATACTTATAAATTAGCAAACTATAACACTGTGATGATTTTAGATCGAGAAGATTCTTATTATAAATTGAAAATTGACGAAGAAATTATTGCAAAAAATTTAAAAATTGAAATAATCAACATTGATCATCATCCGAAACCTCCCATTAAAGAAGCTTTAAATTTAGTAAATATTGACGCTTCGGCTACTTGCGAAATCATTTATAACTTCTTCAAACAAATCAATTATCAATTATCACCAAAGCCCGCTCAATATTTATTAAATGGAATTTTCACTGATACGGGCGGTTTCCGTCATAACAATACCTCAGCTGAAACATTGGAAATTGTTAGTGATTTAATGAAAAAAGGAGCTTCGATTAGAAAAATTAATCAATTAGTTTTTGAAAATAAATCTCTAAATACTCTTAAACTCTGGTCAATTGCTTTCAGCCGAGCGGAACTTCGAGAAAAAACTGGGATGGTAGTTTCGTTTTTAACTAAAGAAGATTTAGATAAATGCGATGCCTCAAAATCAGATGCTTCTGGAATAGCCGAGGTTTTAAATACTATTTCTGGCTCAAAATTTTCTCTCGTACTCTATGAATCTAAACCCAACGTCATTAAGGCTAGTCTACGAAGCGACGAACACAAAGGAATTGACGTTTCTGCCATTGCCAAAGGGTTTGGAGGAGGTGGCCACAAACTAGCCAGCGGATTTGAACTTCACGGTAATTTGAAAGAAATCAATAAAAAATGGGTAATAGAATAATTTTTTATTCACAATTTTCAATTTTCAATCAATGCTCCATTTTACAATGAAATAATTTTCAATAAAAACAAATTGTTATTTGAATAAATTTGAAAATTAATTAATTGAAAATTTATTGTAAACCTACCTACCGGTAGGCAGATTGTAAATTGGTTTATTGAAAATTTTACAAACACTTTCTCTTGCTTTTTCGTATAAAAACCTCTAAGCTAGAATAGTTCATTGATACTTTTTAGTCTTTATTTTAGCAGATTTTCATTGCAAAATAAATAATTCAAGAGTTAGTTGTTTAAGTGTAGCTCAAGGAAAACTTTAATTTGTGCATGAAATGTACTCGATAGTACATTGAAAAACAAATTAAAGTTTAACGAAGAAATGCACCAAAAAAGTAACTCTTAAGCCGAAGTGGTGAAATTGGTATACACGCTGGTCTTAGGAACCAGTGCCTTCGTGGCGTAAGGGTTCGAGTCCCTTCTTCGGCACAACTTAAATTTTTTCAAAATTTAAAAATTTTCAATCAATGATCGACTTTATAATAAAATAATTTTCAATGGACTCAAGCAAATCTTACATAAGTTTGAAAATTAAGTCATTGAAAATTTATTATAAATTATAAATTGATTTATTGTAAATTTGAAGATAAATTATGAAAAAAACTATTTTATATTCTAGCTTAAAGCAACAAAGACTAGACAAACACGTTTGTTCTTTTTTTCCCGACATTTCCCGTCGATTTTTTCAAATTGCCATCAAAGATGGTCAAATCAAAGTTAACAAAAAAACGGTCACTCCTAGCTATAGATTAAAGCCAAAAGACCAAATCGAGATTGATATAAAAAAAACACCCAACCTTGAAATTAAAGTTTTACCAGAAAAAAATATTAAATTTGAAATTATTTTTGAAAACGCAGAATTTTTGATTATCAATAAACCCGCTGGTATTAGCGTTCATCTTTGCGAAAATGAAACTACCGGAACTTTAGTTAATGGTTTATTGGCAAGATTTCCTAAAATTGAAAAGATCGGCGAAGATCAATTGCGCCCTGGGGTTGTTCATCGACTCGACAAAGAAACCTCTGGTCTACTAATTATCCCCAAAACCCAAACTGCCTTTCAATATTTCAAAACTCTTTTTAAAAATCGCCAAATTCAAAAAACTTATTTGGCTTGGGCTTGGGGAATTCTCAAAAATAAAACTGGTGAAATCAAAGACTTCACTGGCAAATCCAGTCAAAATCCGACCAAGCAAGCCGTCAGTCACAATCCTGAAAAACTTATTAATCCCAAAAAAGCCTTAACTTATTATAAAGTCATTCGAGAATTAAAAGATCGTTCTCTGATTGAGTTAGAACTAAAAACTGGCCGAAAACATCAACTTCGTCTTCACCTTCACTCAATTGGACATCCTATTTTAGGCGACAAAAAATATTTTAATAAAACTATTAGAAAAGCCAATCAACCATTCAATCGTCATCTTCTCCACGCCGGAAAAATTGAGTTTGAATATTCAAATGGAGAAAAATTTTGCTTTGAAGTTGCTCCGCCAAAAGATTTCAAATTTTAACCATATATATTTTAAAAATAAATTTTATAATTTTTAATTTTGCCTACTGGCCGGTAAACGTTTTCAAAACGTTTTATTTAAAAAATTTAAAAATTTTAATTTAGAATTTATTTAAAAATTACAAAATTAGAATCAATCTATACAGATTTCTAATTCTAAACTATAGTAAAGAAACAAACATTAATAATAAAATATTTAAAAAATAAAAATGAATAAATTTTTAGAGAATTTTCAAGCTAAGAAATTTTGGTTTTTTTTCGCGTTAATTGCAATTTTGGCTTTCGGCTCGTTGATTAGATTATGGAATTTAGATACCAATCCTCCAGGGCTTCAATATGACGAAGCCTATAACGGCCTAGACGCCATTAAGGCTTTCGAAAATAATGATTATAAAGTTTTTTATACTGAAAATAATGGTCGGGAAGGTTTATACATCAATACTATTGCCCTTTCTTTAAAATTTCTAGGAGTCAATAACTTTTCCGTTCGTTTAGCTAGCGCTCTTTTCGGAATTTTTACTTTACTTGGTTTTTATTTCTTATTAAAAGAATTGAAATTTTCCAAACTATCAATTTTAATGGGAGTTTTCATGCTAACTACTTCTTTTTGGCACCTGAATTTTTCTCACACTGTCTACCGCGCTATTATGGTTCCCTTTCTTTTAGTTTGGTTATTTTATTTTTTCTTTAAAGGCATTCGAAAACAAAATAATTGGCTTTTAGCTTTAGCAGGAATTTTATTAGGAATTGGTTTTCATACCTACATTTCTTTCCGTGTCGCTCCTCTAATTTTAGTTTTATTAATGCCTTTCTTCTTGTTTTATAAAACTAAATTTTTTAAAAAATATTGGCTCGGAGCTTTAATTTTTATTACAACCGCTCTAATGGCCGCTGGCCCACTCCTTTTTTATTTCTATCAACATACCGATGACTTAGTCGGCCGAAGCAACGCTGTTTCTGTTTTCAACGCACCCAACCTCTCTTTCCCGCAAGCCCTAACGAAAAGCACATTAGCCCACATCAACGCTTTTTATTTCTACGGTGACCCCAACCAACGGCATAATCACGCCGGTTCTCCCTTGATTCCACCCGCTTGGACTGTTTTATTTACTATCGGTTTTGCCTTCAGTATTAAAGATATTGTAATTCATTTATTTCATTACAAAAAAAAGAAAATTCTAGACCCCTTATTTCGAATTTCCCTTCTAGCTCAAGGAATTTTTTGGGTAATGCTAATTCCTGGCATTTTAAGCATTGAAGGCATTCCTCATTCTCTCAGGATAATCGGAGTCATTCCGGCCGTAATGATTTTTATGATAATTCCGTTTGAATATATATTAAGACTTCGAGAAAATCTTCAAAAATCGACCAATTTCGAATTAAAACCTTGGCGATGGAAAATGCTCAATGTTTCTCTAGGTGGATTAATTGCTATTGTTTTTTTAGCGGGCTTAATGGAAACCTACACCTACCATTTCATTTGGAGTAAAGAAGCTAAAACTTTAGAAGCCTTTGAAGGCAAATTATTTGACTTTGGAAAACTAGCCAAACAAACCAATTTAACGACTAATAATATTTTAATTATTCCAGACAATGTTCATATCGGAGATAACCATAGAAGCTCTGCTTTCAAAACCACTGCCTTTTCCGGCTATCCAGAAATCAAAGAATTTCGCTTTGAACACCCAATGGATGCCCTAAAGAATCTAAAAAATTGTCAAAACAACAACTATCTTTTCTTTGAAGCCGATAAATGGTTGCTAAATCAATTCCAAATAATTTGTCCTAATCTCAAAGTTCAAAAAGAAAACTCCGCCCATGGCTACTATGAATTTTGGACGCTAAAAGATTAAAAACTTCTCATTTAAAAAATAAGTCCCTACTAAATAAAAAATTTCAAACTGTTTAATTGAAACTTTTTATTTTACATTTTTTTTAAATTATCAACAACTAATGATTATGCGGAGTTAAAAAACGGATCTTCCCTTTCAATTTTCATCAAAACGCGCTAAGCTGAAAACTCAATATTTTTTTATTATTTAAACTTGTTGATCTATTTATGTCTAAAAATGATGTGGCAGTTAAATTCAAAGAAGTTTCTTTTGAATACAGTTGGGATAAAGTCATTCTAAACGAAGCGTCTTTTTCTCTACGAAAAGGTTCTAAATTTACTTTAATGGGCCAGAATGGAGCTGGAAAAAGCACTTTGCTTAATATTATTACTGGTTATTTGCAACCTAATGACGGAAAAATCTATCTTAATTCTGGCATGACCATTGCCTATGCTAAACAAGTTATTCCTCAAGACCAACTCGACTTAACTTTACGAGAATTTTTCGAAAATTGTTTTTCTGAAAAATTTTATGACATTGATCGAAAAATTGAAGACATCTTAAAAATTGTTAATCTTAGAGCTGATTACGATAAAAAAATCCGACTTTTTTCCGGTGGACAACAAGCTCGATTATTAATGGCCTCGGCGCTTATTCAAAATCCTGATCTTTTGATTCTCGATGAACCAACCAACAATCTCGACCAAGAAGGGATTGACCACTTGACCGGTTTTTTAATGAACTATGAAAAAACTTGCATCGTCATTTCTCATGATGCTAACTTTTTAAACTGCTTTACTGACGGAGTTCTTTATCTTGATATTTTTACTAAAAAAATTCATCAATATGTCGGAGATTACTACACAGTAGTAACTGAAATCGAAGAACAAATAGAAAAAGATAAACGAAAAAATGCTCAATACGAAAAAGAGATTTTAGCCAACAAAGAAAAAGCCAATTTCTTTGCCAACAAAGGAGGTAAAATGCGATTAGTAGCCAGAAAAATGCGATTAAAGGCCCAAGAAATGGAAGTTTCAAAAGTCAACGTTCGGCGAGAAGATCAAGCTATTCGAGACTTTGATATTCCAATTCAAGAAGGCTTAAGCGGTGAAGTGATTAATATTTCCTCTTTGACCGTAATGAAAAATCACAAACCAACTGAAAAAAAAGTTCGAGTTTCTCTTAATAAAAATCGGCATTTATTACTCTCTGGTCCCAATGGCATCGGAAAAACTACTTTACTAGAATCACTGGCGAATGGAAAAGCCAAGGATGCTCAAATTTCCGAAGGAATTAAAATCGGCTATTATCGCCAAGATTTTTCCAATCTTGATTTTGAAAGCACCGTTTTTGACACTTTGCTCGAAGCGATGACCGAGAAAAAAGAAGAGCGTCTTCGAAGCGTGGCAGCTGGATTTTTGCTCACTCGAGAAATGGTTTATTCCAAAATTGTCGCTCTTTCTGAGGGTCAAAAAGGATTAGTAGCTTTTGCTCGTTTGATGTTAGAAGAACCTGGCTTGTTAATTCTTGATGAACCAACCAATCACATCAATTTCCGTCACCTGCCAGTTATTGCTAAAGCCCTAGACAACTACAAAGGCGCTATGATTTTAGTTAGCCACACCCCCGAATTTGTAGAACAAATTCGAATTGACGAAACCCTCGACCTAGCCAATTAATTTTTCTTCAAGCAATAAATTTCAAAAAAATCTCCAAAGGTTCAACCTCTAGAGATTTTTATTAAAGTTCCTGCTTCCCACTGAGACCGAGTAGTAATAATCTGAGATTCTGGGGCACCTAGAGATTTTGGAGTAATTGAATAAACAATCACTAAAAGTATTACAAATTTAGCAGTTCGAAAAGAAAAACTTTTTAAGATACTAATACTTCTATTTAAAAATCGACTACAAAAATCTATAAAAATTGACAATACTTTAAAGCAAAAATATCCTTTGCCAAGCATTTTTCTTTTTAATTGTTTTTCTTTTTTCAATTTATTTTTTTTCTTTTAATTTCACAATCAAGACAAACCGAAAAAACTCTTTTCTCAAAAGTTTGCTTTTTCCTTTTTTTCTTAAGAATCCAATCCAAAAAAGACTTTTTTTCTTTTGTTTCTAAAAGATTTTTCTTCAATTTATTTTTATTTTTTAATTTCATTCTTAGAATATATTTGAAAAATATTTTTTCAAAATATCGTTAAAATTATCCAATCAAATTATACCATTTTTATTAAAAATATCAAACGGAAGAATAACCTTAAAACAGTTCTTTTTAAAATCAAAAACATCATCTAATTACCAAATAAAAAAACGCATTAAACACTAATACGTTTTTAAAAAAATTTCTATTAAATTTAACCAACAAAAGTCAGGGCAATTCCAGCCTTATCGGCTCGTCCAGTTCGACCAATTCGATGAACATAATCATCATAAGTCGCTGGGATATCAAAATTAATCACATGACTTACATTTGGAATATCCAAACCTCGAGCCGCCACATCAGTCGCCACCAAAATATCAATTGAATTTCGTTTAAAATTTTGCAGTACTCTTTGTCTTTTGTTGTGAGGTTTGTTGCCATGAATAGCATCTGATTTTAAACCTTTTTGTTGTAATTTTTTCGAAAGCTTATCGGCCCCATGCTTAGTTCGAGAAAACACCAATACTTTTTCAAATTGAGTTTGAATAAGAAGTTTATAAAGAACTTCAATTTTATCTTCGTTCTTAATTCTGATAATATCCTGGTCAATTTGATTAGAAGTTTCTCTAGTTTTTAATGAAATCCGCTCTGGATTTTTCAAAAAATCTTTCACTAACTTTTCAATCTCTCGAGAAAAAGTAGCCGAGAATAACATTGTTTGTCGTTCTTTTTTTAACAAAGCCAAAAGTTGCTTGACATCATTGATAAATCCCATATCCAACATTCGATCGGCTTCATCTAAAACAACATTATTGAATTTTGATAAATCAAGAGTTTTCCGAGAAATTAAATCCTTTAATCTTCCTGGCGTTCCAATTACCAAGTTATGACGTCTTCGTAATTCTCGAACTTGTCCGTGAATATTAGCTCCGCCGACAACCACCACTGAATAAATCCCCATCTTTTGAGCCAAAGCTCTAAATTCTTCTTGAATTTGAATTGCCAATTCCCTAACTGGCACCACAATTAAAACCTTTTCTTGAGGATTATTCAAAATTTTATTCAACAGTGGAATTAAAAAAGCCGCTGTTTTTCCGGTTCCAGTATTAGCTAATCCAATTACATCTTTTCCAGCTAAAACAACTGGAATAGCTTTTTCTTGAATTGGAGTTGGGTCAACAAATCCCCGACTTTTAATTGCCTGTTTTAATTTATAATCAATTTCTAAATCGTCAAAAGAATACTGAGGTTTGAAAACTTCAGCGGGCTTTATTGGTTCAGCTTTATTAATGAAACGATTGACATTAATTGAATCACCCGAAAAACCTCGTTTTCCGCCAAAACGTGAACTGCCTCTAGCCTTTTTTTTCCAACCATTATTAGCACGTAGTTGTCGCGTTTTTCCATTATTATACATTGTGTATCTAACATAAAAATTAAATTCTTTTTATGTTTAGATACTCAATTACACAATCAGAAGTATTAACATAAAAAATAATAATACAATTTTATTTAAGTTTTGTCAAGAGAAGTTCTCTTCTTTTTGCTTTTTAAAGGCAAATTTTAAAAAATAATCAAGCACCCAAAGACTCAAAAACCTTAGCTAATTTTTAAATCTTTATCAACAAAACAAAATTAAATTTCAATTTTAAATTTAGTAAATTTTTTAATTTTTCCCGCTACCACCAAAGCCCCAATTCCTCCAATAATTAACAACATTCCTACTAAAATTCCCAGCAAATCAGGATAAATAACAATTAAAATTCCGGTCAAAATTGACAAAAATCCTTCCAGTAAAATCATCCAAAAAATATTTTGCATAAACTTAAACACAAATTCAACTTTGCTCATTTTTTTAATTAATTTTTATATTTAACCTTTATTTTTATTTTACACTCTTTACCTATTATCTCCAAATAAAAAACTTTTTTATTTTCCAAAAAATGTTATAGTTTGAATAAATCTTTAGATTATTTTTAAAAACAAAAAAATGGAAGAATTAATTCAAAAATTAGAACAGCAAGAACAACAACTCAACGAAATTCACGCCACCGTCAAAAAATTAAAAAAATATTTTCTAACCACTATTATTATTTCTATTCTAACCTTTTTATTACCTTTGATTGGAGTAGTCGTCTCTTTACCTTGGATCATCAAAACCCTCACCGCTTCTATGCAGAGTTTGTTATAAGAAATTTCAACCAAGCAAAAAGATCGGAAATTTTTATTAAAATCACCGGTCTTTTTAATTTAAAGAATCCTAGTATTTTTTATTAAAACCTGCTATAATAGATTAACTTAATTATTAACTAAAAATTATGAACCAAACAATTATCAATCTAGCCAAAGCTTTTGTTGGTGAATCTCAAGCTAGAAATCGTTATACTTTTTACGCCAAAATTGCCAAAAAAGAAGGTTATGAAGAAATTTCAGCCAATTTTGAATTAACCGCCACCCAAGAAAACGAACACGCCAAATGGTTAATGCGATTAATCAATGACTTAAAAGAAAATAATGAGGATCTAAAAATTGAAACTGAAATTCCGACTACACTTGGCACTACTCAAGAGAATTTAAAATCTGCCATCGCTGGAGAAAATCACGAACACAGTTCAATGTATCCTAAATTTGCCGACACCGCCGAAAAAGAAAGCTTGCCAGAAATAGCTAATCGACTACGATCCATTGCTAAAGCCGAAGCTAATCACGAAAAACGTTTCAAAAAATTTCTATCAAATTTAGAAAATAACTCCGTTTTCAAAAAAGATATTGAGGCTGAGTGGCAATGTCGAAAATGCGGTTATATTCACACCAGCAAAGAAGCTATCGAAAAATGTCCTTCTTGCGGTCATCCTCAAGCTTATTTTGAAGCAATTAGTAAGTAATCGATTACGTAATCAATTACGGACTTTTTAAAAAATAAACTAAAAAAATGACCGAAAAAAATCAAATTTACAAATGTAATATTTGCGGTAATATTATTGAAATTTTGCATACTGGAGCGGGAGAATTAGTCTGCTGTGGCGAACCTATGAATTTATTAGAAGAAAAAAATCAAGAAAAAGGACAAGAAAAACATTTACCCGTAATAGAAAAATTACCAGAAAATGTTTGCAAGGGAAGCGACGGCTATAAGATAAAAGTAGGAGAAATTGCTCATCCGATGGAAGAAAACCATTTCATCGAATGGATTGAAATTCAAACCGAAGACGGTAAAATTGGGAAAAAATATCTAAAACCTGGAAATACCACCGAAGCTGAATTCTACACCAAAAAAGAAATTCTTGAAATCAGAATCTATTGCAACATTCACGGCCTTTGGAAGATCACTCTTTAAAAATCAGAAACCAGCAGTCTCTATCAAATAAATTAAAAACACCTCTCGAGGTGTTTTTAATTTTATGGATTTTTAACTTTATAAACTAATCATAACTAAAATCACCATGAATTGGTGATTTTTAGTTAGAAGTTTTAATTTCGACTTTTATTTAAAATTTCCTATTCTATAATTCATTTTATTCCCTTATCCCGCTCTTCGACCTAAGCCAATTAATGTCGCGTCAATTCCATTGTCTTCAGCCCATTGTTTCATTTCTTCTCGATAATTTTCCATTTTTTCTCGTCTAGCTTCTCGCTTTTCGCTCCAACCATAAACCTCTTCATTAATTTTATTTTGCATTTCCACTCTCTTGGCTAAAACCAAAGTTCTTTGATCGCTGGTAATTTTTCCATCCGTCACCGCTTGATTCAACTTTTCTTCTAATTTAATTTTCATTTCAGCTTGTTTTTCTGCTTGATTTTCCAATTGGTGTTGCTTTAAAACTTTTTCAACTTCCTTTTCATCAAGATTAAATTTACTAGATAACATTTCAACCAAGCCTTCTCGGCTTCCTAGATTTGAACTAGCCATCGTCACACTAGCACCATAAAGTCCTGTCAATAAACAAATACTAGCCGCAGCGATCATCAACTTATTTTTAGTTTCAGCTTTAATAATAATTTTTTGTTTCTTTTTTTTCATCTTAAATTTTTATTTATTAAACCCTCGTTTAACTTTCACTAATAATATACGTTCACAAGATTAAAAGTTTGCAAAAAATATTAACTAAAAAAATCCTAATTAAAGGATTTTTTTAGTTTCTATCAAATTCTAACAATTTTATTTCTTCCTTCTATTAGCAATCGTTCTTTGGTTTTCAGTCAAACACTGCTTTCTTAATCGAACATTCTTAGGAGTCACTTCTAAATATTCATCCCTCGACATAATTTCCATTCCTCGTTCAATTGTCAGCTCAACTGGAGGAACTAATTGAATCGCCTCATCCGTTCCAGATGCTCGAACATTGGTTAATTGCTTACCCTTAATCGGATTGACAGTGATGTCTTCACCTCTAGATGTATTACCAATTACCATTCCTTCATAAACTTGAATTCCCGCCCCAACATATAAAGAGCCTCTTTGTTGTAAATTAAACAAAGAATATCCTAAAACCTTGCCACCAATCATTGAGATCATTGATCCAATTTCTCTTTTCTCAATCACTCCAGCATACGATCGCATTTCCAAAAAACGACTGCAAAAAATTCCCTCACCCTTGGTGTCCACAATAAATTGCCCTCGATAACCCAATAAACCTCTAGTTGGAATTTCAAAAATCATTCTAACCATTCCGTTAACTGGTTTCATTTCAGTCATCACGCCTTTTCTTTTACCCAGTTTTTTGATGACAGTCCCTGTATTTTCCTCTTTCACGTCAATCGTCACTTCTTCAAAAGGCTCCATTTTTTGACCATCAATTTCGATTTCTATGGCTTCCGGTTGAGAAACTTGAAGTTCATATCCTTCCCTTCGCATATTTTCAATTAAGATAGCAATATGAAGCTCTCCTCGCCCAGAAATCTTAAAGTGATCATTAGCTGAAAAATCAACTTTTAATCCAACATTAACTTCTAATTCTTTTTCTAATCGTTCTCTGATTTGAATACCTGTCACTAAGTCTCCATCTTGACCAGCAAAAGGAGAATTATTAACCAAAAAATTCAAAGTAATCGTTGGCTGATCAATTTCGATACTAGGCAGTTTCTCTTGATCTAAATTTTTACAAATTGTTTGTCCAATATAAACGTCTGGCAAACCAGCAATAATTACAATCTCTCCAGAAACGGCGCTATCAACCTCTTGCCGTTGAGTTCCAAAAAAGATAAACATTTTAGTAATCTTGGCTTTAGAAATTTTATCTCCTTCTTTCTTAATATAAACTTCATCACCAACTTTCACTACTCCTTCATAAATTCTCGCTACTGCCAATCTCCCTAAAAAATTATCGTAAGCCAAATTAAAAGGTTGCAACCGAAATTTTTCACTTTCTTCTTCGCCTTCCTTAATTGAGACCGATTCAACTCTAGCTAGAATAACGTCCAACAAAGGAAATAAATTTCCAGTTTGATTATTCAAATCCAAAGTCGCCATTCCGCTCTTAGCATTAGCATAGATAACTGGAAAATCCAACTGATCATCATTAGCACTCAAATCTAAAAATAATTCGTAAACCATTTCCTCTACCACGTCTGGTCGAGAAGCTGGTTTATCAATTTTATTCAAAACCACAATTGGTTTTAAACCTAAATCCAAAGATTTTTTCAAAACAAATCGAGTCTGAGGCATTGGACCTTCTTGAGCATCCACTACTAAAACTACTGAATTAACCACCCGCAAAACTCGTTCCACCTCCGAACCAAAATCAGCATGTCCCGGAGTATCCACAATATTAATTTTAGTATCTTTATAATTCAAAGAAGCATTTTTGGAATAAATTGTTATTCCTCGCTCTTGTTCTATCGCGTCAGTATCCATTGAAGAATCATCAGAAACCATCCCTGTTTGACGCATCAAAGCATCCGTTAAAGTCGTTTTACCGTGATCAACGTGAGCCACAATTGCAATATTTCTAATTTCCATAAAATTGTAAAAATTAATAAGTCACCAAAAAATGACTCTTTAAAAGCCTAACTAGAAAAATCTTTAAATATCATCTAAACAGACACCTAACTCTACATCAAAAAAACCACTTTGTCAAAGGCTCACTACCTTTAAATTTTATTTATAAAAAAATGATTCAAAATCAACGCGGTTTACCTTTTTTTAAATGCAAAAAATCAAATTTATCTTAAACCGCTAACTACTCGCTCTGTTTTTAATTTCGTTCTCTATAATATCTCGATCTCGACCATAAGTATAACGAGAATATTGCTTGAAAGCCTCTCTTAATTCCGCACTACCCGATTGAGGCGGATAAGTTTTCATATCGAATGGATCAGATGATTCATTGTTAATTAAAAGTTTAGTAAAACACTGAAAGTTATTGATATTAATCAAGTCATTAGCGTCAAATACTGGCGTCAATTGTTTTTGTAAAAAATCAGCATCTTCAGCCCCAACTCTGAAAGCGCTCATTGAACCAACATTTCCAAAAACCGCCTTGGAAATATCATCAGAAAGCTGCCCAATATATTGATGGGCGATAGTTAAACACAATCGATATTTTCGAGCCTCCGCCAAAATTTGAGAAATTGAATCCGTGGTAAAATTTTGAAATTCATCAATGTAAAGATAAAAATCGTTCCGCTCATCTTCAGGAATATCAGTTCGAGACAAAGCCGCCATCAACAATTTTCCCACAATAATCATCCCCAATAAATGACTATTAATTTCCCCAATTTTCCCTTTGGACAAATTCACCAATAAAATCTTTTTTTCATCCATTATTTTCCTGAAATCCAAAGTGCTTTCTTGTTGAGCAATAATTGGACGCATCATATCATTGGAAATAAAGCTGGTTAGCTTGGAATTAATATAAGGTGAAATATTCTCCAAAGAAGCATCACCCCCGGCTTTTTCCGCTTCTTTTTCCCAAAAATCAACCACCGTTCGATCCTTGCAAAGTTTCAATTTTTCCTTCCGAAATTCAGCATCTCGAAAAACTCGCGGAATTTCCATTAAAGTCGAACCCGTCTCGGGACTGTCCATAATTAAAAGCAAAGCATTTCGCATATACTGTTCAAACATTGGACCACCAGTTTTGCTTAAATCATAAAGTTTATCAAAAATATTAATGATTTCATTAATCACAAACGTTTTTTGTTCTGGTCGTTTCTCATCATATTGAAGCATATTAAGACCAAATGGTCGTTCTGTATCCGCTGGATCAAAATAAATCACGTCTTCTGCTCGTTCCTTAGGAATACACTCCAAAACATGATCAATTAAATCACCGTGCGGATCAACAATACACATTCCCTCCTTGCCAATCGCGTCTTGTTTAGCCATTTCTTCAATAAAACCTGACTTACCCGTTCCAGTTTGTCCAATAATATAGAGATGTCTTCTTCGAGCATCTCGATCCAACCGAATTTCTGTTTTTGTCCCTCTGAAATCACTGAAACCCAATTTAAGCCCTTTTTTAGGAATATCAATTGGAGGCGGAGCTGATTTAGAACGCAACCAATTCAACTTTGGTGTTTCAGTCGTAGAAATTGGAAAATGAAAAACACTAGCCAATTCTTCCACATCCAAAGTAATCTTTCGAGAAGGCATAAAATATCGAAAAATAAAATTAAAGGCTATTTTTTTGGCGTTTTTGCTCTTATCTCGAACTGTCACTAACTTATTCAAATTAACATCCTCAAATTGAGTAAAAGAATTTTCCAATTGACTTAAAATTTCTTCCGCACGCTGTTCAGTTTGAGCTGAAGCCATAAGCCTAATATTAACGTCAAATCTAGTTTTATTAATTTTATTTTCAATTTGTTTAATAACGTCATTCTCTTCTGGTGTCAAACTGACCAGTTCTTCTTCTTTTTTTTTATTCCCTGTCAAAATTCCACCAACTAAATCACCAAAGACTCCCTTGCTAGCCTCACTCAACCGCTTTCCTTTTTGCATTTCTCGCGTTATTTTTTCCCCTCGACGTTTAAGCGAACTATCAGTTGATTTTCTAAAAACCACCTGAAAACAGGCTCCCTCTTCAACATTTTCTAATTTAGAAAATGTATTAGCAATATTATGTAAAGGATCTGATTCTAAATGTTGATAAGTTTTAATTGGAAAAATATGTTCCTTTTTTAATCGAACAAAACTACCCTTGGTCACTCCTTCTGGGCGAAAAATTGTATAATCCTCTACTCTTTCAATAAACGCGCTCGGATAAAAACTATGAATTTGTTTTTCCACCAGTTCTTTGATTTGTCTTGGCATTGAAACATAGAAAGAAATTTGTTCATTGTCTGAGGGAACTCCCATTTCCATTGTTATTTGAGGTGTTCCATAAAAAAAATCCATAATAAAATTTCTTTTTATCTTGGTTTCAGAAAAAGTCGCTAATAATTGTTCCATTACCGAAATTTCCTCTTTCTCACTCTGCGTTCTTTTCTCAGCATCTAAGTTCTCAGCTTTTTTCGGTTTTACTACTCGAACAATGTCCAAAGTTGAATTTAAAGATCGACTAATTCGAATTTTAGCTAATAAAAAAGTTTCTAGCATAAACCAACCGGCGCAAAAAATTGCTATGCCACCAATCAAAATCATTAAAACAAGAATTATGGTCGTTGTTTCCATTCGTTAAATTTCGATTAAATTTTTATTTTTAAATTTTTTCAATAAAACCTTTTTGAATCAAAACCTTTCGAAGTTCTTCTTCATTAATCAATCGATCATGCATTTGATCCAACGCATAATTATTATTTAAAGCCCGAGCCACTTTCAAAGCTGTTTTCAAACCACTTTGAACAGCAATCTCAGTTAATTTCTGAATTTGATCCTCCATTTTATCCAAACTGGCCACATCAGCTACTTGTTTCGTTAAGTCTTCATCGACTGGCTGATCCCCCGGACTAATTGTTTTAATTTGATCTTCAGCTTGCTTGATTTTTTCTTGAGCCTTATTTTCAGTTTGCTCAAAATTCGCTTCAACTGTCTCCGAAGAAGACTTTTCTACTACTTCGTTTTTTCCCTCCAACTGATTTTCAACAATGTCTTCTCCCTCTTCCAAAATCTTTTCTTTACTCATTTTTGTCAAATTAATAATTATTCTTTCTTTGCTTCTTCTTTGGAATCGCTTTCAGCCATCTTGCCAATTTCATTTGATAAATCCAATTCTTCTCCTGCTACTTGCTTATTATCAATTTTATTTTCCTCTAAAATTTGAGCTTCCTGATCGGCTTGTTCTTGTTCTATTCCGGTTGAAACAACTGGTGCTTCAACTGCTTGAGTTTTTTCTATTGATACATCTGATTCGGTTTGAACTTTCTCAATTGGTTTAGCTCCAATTCTAAAATCAGATTGGTCATCAAGTTTAGCTAAATCATCATTTTCTTTTGAAATCTCGGACATCTCATCCACTTCTGCGACTTTCAAATTTTCAGAACTTGGTTTTTCTGCTTCAATTTCTTTTTTCGACACCTCCATTTCGATCTCTTTTTTCGGCACTTCAACTTCTTCCTTCTTCTCTGCTTCATTTTCTGGCTTAACCACTTCTATCAAATTCTCCCCAGCCGTCGCTTCTTCAGTTTTTATTTTTTCAATATTTTCTCTTAAAGCCTTCATTTCTTCAGTTTCTTCCAATCTATTAACAGCTTTTTCCTCAACCTCGGCTGTCACTAAGTTCTCCGTTGAAACTTCTGGTTTTAGCCCTGCTTCAACCTCCGCTGATTCTTCTACTGAAACTTCTGGCACTGTTTCTATTACTGGTTTTTCGGTTTCAACTTCAATTGCTGGAATGTCTGTTGCTGCCGCTACTTCTTTAGAAGCATCTTCTTTCCCTTCGTCATCAGCTTGAACTAAGGACTGTTTCATAAAATCACTAGCTCCTTGTTTATATTCTCCAATTTCCGCCAAAATCATTTCTTCCACCCCAGGAATATTTTCTTTTAAATATTGATCCAGTAAATCTGGATTGTCCTGAGCTTTTTCTAAAATTCCCTTAAACTCATCTTGCTTTTCTTCCGGCAATTCCTCTACAATTCGCAACACAATTCTTTGTTGCAAAATCTCCCCAATTTGCAGTAATAATTCTTCTTTTTGTTTCGGTTCTAAAGTATCAATTCCCAATTCCTTGATTAAATCAATTTGAGCCGCTTGAATACTTGCTTTTAAATTTGACATTAGTTTTGTTTAATTTTTATTTAAAAATTTATTAATTAACCCCTAGAATGCAAAGCCTTTTCTGCTCTATAAAGAAAATCTCCCGCTTTTTCACCTGGATTATAAGCAATATTAGCATCTCTTTGTAAATCCCTTAAACGATTTTGAAGTTGCACTCGATGATTTGTTTCAACACTATTAATACCTTCTCCGATTGATTCTCCAAATTCACCAGGAAAAGTTGCCCCTGGACTACTTGTTCTAACACTATCAATATCGTTTTCACTTGGTTTTATAAATTTATCAGAATAAATTTCCTCCATAGTTTTCTTTTTTACTTCATCCCATTCTTCTCTTCGATCCTCCCACCAATGCTCATAAATATCTTTAATATCTTTTTCAACCGCCTCTTTCGTAATCTCATCTATTTTAGCTTCATAATCAATTCGGGCCGCCTTTTCAGCTTCTGTTTCCTGACCACCTTCTCCGATTGATGTCTCCAATTCTGCTTCTCCTAAATTACCAGCTGATTTTTCAAGAGTTTCAACCTCTTCATTAATGCCATCTGTTTGTTCTGCTGATAGATTAGCCTCAACCGGAGCAGCTTCAACTGGTATTGCTATGTCCTCAACAATTCCCGTTCCGGCAGTCGAAGTTTCCGCGACTGGCTGATCTATCTTAATTTTTTCAATCATTTCATCATCAATAAATTTTGGAATTTCCAATTTTCCATCCTTCAACTCAAATTCAGTTCCAATCGCCATATCTCTATACCTATCCCCTATAAACTTCTTTGCTTGTGTTTCATTCATATCATAATTTGCTACTAACTCTTTCACCGTCTTCTCTTTGAATTCCGCCAAAGATTCTACTACCTTATTCTTATCTCCATTAAAGTGCTCATCTAATTTATCCCAAACACAATCGCCTTTTTCCAACTCAAACTTTTTATTTAAGAACTGCTCTTGTTGCTCAGCGACTTCTTCAATCGAACTAGCCCAAGGCTTTTCTATGTCCTCATTCAATGCACCTTCCGTAAAACTAGACTTAAACTTTTCTGGATCAATCTCCTGAACTTCTTCGAGCTTCACTCCAGCTTTTTCAATATTATCAGCCACGTCAGCTTCACTAGTAGCAGAAACTTCTGTTTCCCCTATATCCCCCGAAACAATTTCCAAACCTCCTCCTCCTTGCCCTGGAACATTATTACTACCACTCAAAACATCTTTAATTTCATCCAAATCAAACGACCCTAACGTTATTGCAGTTACACCAGCCAACCCACCAATTAAAAGTTTCTCTCTTCTCCCTTTCCACTTAACCTGACGATTATGTTTATCTAAAGCCTTGAAAATATCACCTTTTTCGGTTTCCAAACTTTCTATTGTATTTTTCTCAGCCTTATCTTTACTATCTTCTTTAAATAAAGCTGTATCTTGTTTAAGAAGTCGATGAGCTCCTCCAACCACAGCACCCATTCCTGCCCACATTGCCACTTTTTTAATAAACTTATCCTTTAAAACTTTATAACCCAAATAATAAGCTACACCGACACCCATCAAAGCACCAGCACCAGCACTAATTCCAGTCGAAGCCACAAAGCCCAAACCAAATTTAGCTGCCTTTGGAAGACTGCTGTATTTATCTTTCATTTTTCCAAACAGTCCTCTCTGTTTTTCATCTAAATTTTCAATTCGCTCGGCTATAAGCCTGTCTTCGTTTTGTTTCATATGCTCAAATATAGTCATCTTTTCCAACTGACCCTCAAGATTTTTCTCTGTCCCTTCAACCAGTTTCTCGTTTGAAGCGATTCTTTTTGACTCGGGCCCTTCTTTTTTTTCAATTTCAACTTTTTTCTCGGCTATTATTTTATTAGCAAATTCTGTATACTTTTCTCGATAATCTGTTTGGGCTTTTTCAAAAGCTTCCTTTGCATCTTTAAACTCTTTATTGATATGTCCCTCTTTAGAGTCGCTACTTCCTAAAAAACTTTGAATTTTTTTAAGTGCCCCTCTATTTTTCTCAACCGATTGAAGTTTTTCCTTAGCCGCCAAAGCCGTTTCAAATAAAACATCCACTTCTTTTTTCATCTCTCCTGATGATTTTTCTTTTTCTTCTTGAGAATTTTCAACAGAATCATTGGTTTCTGGTACGATTGACTCATTTTTATTTACCGTTTCAGCTGTTCCTGTTTTCATTTTTTCTTTTCCTCCCTTCTTTTTCATCTCATCATAATACTCTGCTATATGATCTCTTTTTTTATCTTCAACCTTAATATCGACATCTTCTGAACCACCTTCTAACATCTGAGCTTTAACGGTTCCCTGCGCCACTGGTGCAATAAGTCCTTTTCGCGTCGCTTCAATTTCCGCTCTAGAAGGCATTTTTTTCTCTCCATTATTTTTCTGATCTTCTTCTTTTTTTTCCGATGGTGATTCCTCAACCATTTTCAAGGCTTCTTGCTCGACTTCGACTCGATCTTCACTAGTCTCGGTTGTTTTTTCTTTTGAATTTTCTTGTCCCACTTGAACATTGTCATATTCTTTATAAGCTATTGAATTTCTCATAACTGCTAGGCTTTCATCCATTTCACTTAAATCCTCCCGAACAGCCTCGGTTTTAGATTTAAGCTTATCTTCAGCAGACCCCGGAGAAAAAGTTGGCATTTTTTCGTTCATTTTTTTATAAATTAAGATTAAGTTTAGTTTTCTTTTAACTTTAAATAACTAATTACCTCAGTTTTTTTGTTCAAAGAGATGATATCAGCTAAGTCTTCTAGTTTTTTCGGTAATTCAACTGACCAAAAATTATCTAGATATTTACTTCTTTTGTTTTCAATAAATTCCGCTTCTTCAGACTGTTTTTGGCTTTTCAAAAAAGCCTCCAGATCATTTTTATAATCCGCCACGTATTCCACCAAAGCCTCTTGCAAAAAATCTTTTTCTTTTTTAGAAAACTTTTTTAACAATTTTCTTTCTTTTTCTCGAGAACTCAACTCAAAACTGCCTTCATTTAAAAAAGAATTTTCAAATAGTTCTTTAAATTCATTAAAGTTTAGGTCTTCTTGCGTCCATCGATTTTTATCATCAAGAAAAGAATGGGCTTTATTTTTTTCATCATAACAAGAGACTTGATAAACAGAAATTGAAACCCTCTGCTTCACAGGATTATACCCTAAAATCTTATATTCTTTACCAGTGTAAAAATTAGTAAATCCTTTTTCTTGATTATATTTTTTGAAAAACTCTTGTTCTGTTTTTGGTGTTTCTTGTTTGTTGTTTTTCTCTGTTTTGCCTTTTAGCTCATCTATTTTTATTTCTTCTTTAAGCTGGGCTTTCTTAGTAATATGTTCACTTGACTTTTTGTTAAAATGATTCTTAATTGCTTTTACCAAAAGATTAGCATGCATCTCACTATTCAAGATTTTTATTATCTCCGCCTTAATTTTTTCTTGATCCAATTCATCTTTATCAATTTTCCCTTGCTCAATTTTTTCTATTAAAAATTTCTCCAACTGAGGAAGCAGTTCATTTTCGGCTTTTTTGTAATATTTCTGATATTTTTTATTTTTTCGCTTGATTTCATCAGCCTTTTTACTCTTTTCATAAGCCAAAGCATAAAAATCCAAAACCTCAAAAGGTAAAAATTTTTCAATCCATTGATTAATTATTTTTCTCTCAGCTTCCATTTTTATTTTACCTAAATTATTGAGTTTTTTGTTTTAAACAAAGACTTTTAAGCAATTTTAATTTATTTTCTAATTTTATTTTTTTGATTTACTAATCTCAAATAATTCAACCCAAACAAGGTTTTATAAGAAAAATCGTATTTCCATTAATCGTTAAATTTATTTTAACACATAAAAAAACAGTTGCAAAGTCAAGTTATGAACAATCAAGTCAAGAGCTTTTTAATTTAAGTTTTTTAGCTTAAAATCTAGACATAATCAAATCTTCAAAATATACTTTTAAAAAGCAGAATTCTAATTCAAAAATACCTCAGTATAAAAACTTTAAAAACAAAAAAGACTTTCTCGTGAAAGAAAGTCTTTTTAAGATTTATTAAAAATAATTTAAAAAATTATTTTTTTACAGCTTCTTTTAAAGTTTTTCCAGCTTTAAATTTAGGTACTGTAGTGGCAGCGATTTGGATTTTTTCCTTAGTTAAAGGATTTACTCCAGCCCGAGCAGCTCGATCAGATGTTGAAAATGTTCCAAAACCTGTAAAAGCTACGGTTCCCCGTGATTGCAAAGTTTCAGTAACTACATCCAAGACTGCGTTGATGGCGCTATCAGTATCCTTTTTACTAAGTCCTGTTTTAGAAGCAACTGCATCTATTACGTCTTTCTTGTTCATGTTGTCACCTCCCTGCTATTTTTCATTTATTTATTTTAATTTTTAGCCAAAGTTGTTTCTCTCTAAGTAATTTGCTTTTCAGAAATGTTCTTTTAATTCTTCAATAACTGCTTATTTAACAGTGCTATCATTCTAATACACTTTATACAAACAATGCAAGCTTTTATCCTTATTTTAAAGCTTTTATTTATTTTTAAAGCTTTTCTTGACTTTTTATAAACATTTGTTCTTTGGCTTTATCTAGCGTATTCTACTGACCTCACCTCTCGTAAAACATTAACTTTTATTTCACCGGGATAATTCAAATCGTCTTCAATTTTGGTGGCAATCTGCTTGGCTAATTTCAAAGACTTTAAATCGTCAACTTTTTCTGGATTAACAAAAACTCGAATTTCTCGTCCAGCCTGAATTGCATAACATTTTTCAATTTCGCTAAAAGACATCACTAAAGCTTCTAGTTCTTCCAACCGCTTAAGATATTTTTCCAAAGTATCCTTTCGAGCTCCTGGCCTAGAAGCGCTTAAAGCGTCTGCAGCCGCTACTAACAAGCCAATTCCATCTTTAAAAGGATAATCCTCATGATGCGACTTCATTGCGTCTATTACTTCTTCTGGTTGATTAAACTTCTTTAAAATATTAATCCCCAATTCCACGTGAGTTCCTTTAATTTCATGGTCGACTGCTTTTCCAATGTCATGAAATAATCCAGCCTTTTTCGCTAAATTAACATCTAATCCTAATTCACCTGCTAAAGCACCTGCCAAATGAGCCACTTCCAAAGAATGCAACAAAACATTTTGACCATAACTCGTTCGATATCTAAGCTTTCCCAAAAGATGCATCAAACTAGAATCAACCCCAGTTAAACCAACATCATAAACCGCAGCTTCTCCAGCTTCTTTGATTTTTTTATTAATTTCACTTTTAGCCTTTTCAACCGCTTCTTCAATTTTAGTTGGATGAATTCGACCATCTTTAATCAAAAAATTAATTGCGTTCTTGGCAATTTCTCTTCGCATTGGATCAAAACTAGAAATCACAATCACTTCCGGAGTATCATCCACGATAATTTCCGCTCCAATCAAATTTTCTAAAGCTTTAATATTTCGTCCTTCTCTTCCAATTATTCGACCCTTAACTTCATCACTCGGAATACTCAAGGTTGTCGCAGTGGTATCAACTACCTGAGAACCTGCGTAACGTTGCATTACCTCAGTCATAATATTTTTGGCTTCTTCTTCAATTTGGTCTCTTTTGGAACCTTCTAGTTTCGAAAGCGCCTTAACTATTTCATCTTTATTCTCTTTTTCAGCAATTTTTAAAAGTTCTTTCTTAGCTTCTTCTTTTTTTAATTTAGCAATTTTTTCCAATTCCTTTTCTCGCTGTTTTTTAATTTCCAAAATACCTTCTCTAATTTTACCAACTTCTTGGGCTTTCTGTTTAATGTGATTTTTCTCTTTTTCTAGTTGAGAACGTTGATTATCTAAATTTTTCTCTTTGTGATTAAGACGTTGCTCTGCTTGTCTCAAATCCTCTCTCCTGCTTTTTTCTTCTTTTTTCACTTCCTCTAAACCTTTAACTGCTTTATCTTTGGCGTCCAAAAGCAACTCTCTTGATTTGTTTTTGGCTTCTTCTAATTTTTTTTCTACTTTTGATTCAGCCGTATCAAGCTGATAACGAGCATAAAACTTTCTAGTCAAAAAACCAGCGCTTGATCCAAATGCAAAGGTTAATATTCCAATTAATAATGGACTCATAATGCTAATAAAACCAAACACCCCAAAATAAGACTCTGGTTACTTTTTTCAAAATTATTTTTTATTCTTCTGAATAATTTTATTATATAAAGTCATTTTATTTTTTTGCGATAATTGGTTTTTTAAAAAATTATTTTAAAAAACATCTTCATTAAACAACCTTTAAACGAAAATCTTCAATCAATCAAATTTTTATTCTACTTAAAAACTAACCCTGGAATTAAATATTACTAAAAACACATAACTATTTTTTGGGTTCTGTGTTTTTTTCTTTATTTAACTTTTTATTTTCAGAAGAATCATTCTTAAGCGGTTCTCCTAGTTCTCGATAAACTGTACCTAAAACACCATTAATAAATTTTCCGGAACTCTCTCCTCCGTAAGCCTTCGCTAATTCTATCGCCTCATTAATTGCCACTTTTGGAGGAACTTCATCATAATTACCAAACATTAATTCATATACACCAAGTCTAAGAACGTTTCGATCCACAATTGTTATTTGCTCCAAAGGCCACTCGGGAGCACATTTTTCAATAATAGGATCGATAGTTTCTTTTTTTTTCAAAACACCCTCTATTAGTTTTTGAACAAATTCATCGCCAGACATTTTTGGAGCAAACTCCTTGACGTTATCATCAATAATTTCATTTACATCTCGTTTTTTTTGTTCATTAAAATCCCACTCATATAAGCTTTTTAGGACAATTGATCTGGCTAAATGACGATTTCCCATTTCAAAAATTGACTATTTAGTTTTATTCTTTTTTAAATCAGTTCCTTTAATTACTTGTTCTCCTTTGTAAAAACCACAATGTGAACAAGCGTGATGAGGTAAAGAAGGCATTCCGCAATTGGAACACTTTACTACTAACTTTGTTTCTAATTTTTTTTGACCTCCTCTTCTTCTATCTCTCCGACTTTTGGTTTGTCGTTGCTTTGGTACAGCCATAATACAGATTAATAACAATAAAATTCTTGAATATTTTTGACGAAAATCTTTTAATTCAGATTAGATCGCTCTCTCAGTCAAATAATAACTCAGAACAATTTATAATATAACAGAAAAAATATTTTTATGCAATAGGTAGGAGTTTTAAGGTTTTTAAATTTACAAAACTAATTTAAAAAACTATACTAATAACAGAATTATTCACAAATAAATCAATCTTTAACTATAATGCAAATTTCAATTATCTTAGTCAATTTTAAAAGTCAAATTTTCCTCAAGAACTGCTTAAGATCAGTTAGTCAAAAACTCAAAAAAACTGCTTTGACTAAAAATTTTGAAGTTATTATTGTTAATAATGAACTAAAACCTCTAAAATTAAGGTTTTCTTTTGATTTAAAAATAAAAATTATCGAAAATCGAAAAAACCTAGGATTTGGAAATGCTTGTAATATTGGGGCAAAAAACGCCAAAGGAGAATATCTTTTTTTTCTAAATCCCGATACCGAGCTTTTAATTACTAATTTTTCTTCTATTATAGAAAAATTTAAAAAAAATTCTCAACTAGGAATAATTGGAACTCAGATAATAGACAAAAACAGAAAAGCCTCTCAACCCTGGACTTGTGGTAAAAAAACTTCTTTTTTAAAAATTTTATTTAAAAATTCTATTAATCAACCCTGGAATAAAAAATTTCCAGTAGTAGTTGACTGGGTTTCTGGAACTTCTTTTTTTATTAGAAAAAAAGATTTTAAACAGCTTGGAGGTTTTGACGAAAAATTTTTTATGTATTTTGAAGATCAAGATTTATGCCTTAGAATTAAACAATTAAATAAACATTGTTTGTTTTATCCCTATTTTTCAGTCTTACATCACGATGGCAAAAGTTGGCCCAATAATGATCAAAAAAAACTTCACTACTATCAATCTCAAGATTATTTTTTCAAAAAACATTTCGGTCGATTGAATCAATTAGCATTGCTTTTCAGTAAAAAATTATTAAACAAATGATTACTAAACGTAAATTTTCAAAAACTGAACTAGCTTTATTTTTTTTAATCGGACTTATCCCGTTTAGTTTTGCTTTAAACCCGACTTTAACTATTGATTTAGCACTAATTAGGATTCTTATTCCAATTTTTTTCCTAAGCTGGTTATTTAGTAGTCTTTTTAAAAAAAGATTAATCATTGATTCTCGCTTTAGAGCTTGGCTTTTGATTTTTATTTTTTTACTAGCTATTTGTTCTTTATTTTGGGCGCCAAACTCTAGCAAAGCTTGGCGAAAAATCTTGTTTTTAGGCTCAATTTTTCCTTTTTATTGGATAATTTTTCCATTTTTAAAGAAAAAAACTAATTTAAATTTAGTTTTAAAAATAATCTTTGGAACCGCCTTTGTCTCAGCCTTAATTGGATTATTTCAATTTTTTTCTCAATTTATTTTTGGAATAGATACCGTTTTTCAAGTTCAAGCCCACTTAACGCCCTTGTTTTTAGGCAAAAATTTTTCAAAAGTAGTTTTGGAATATAACAGCTGGCTAGTTAACATCAACGGAAAAACAGTTTTTAGAGCGCTTGGACTATTTCCCGACCCCCATCTTTTTAGTTTATTTTTAAACCTTTCGATCCCAATCGGTTTTTATTTGTTTTCCAAAAATAAACAGTTTTTCTCTTTAATTGGAACACTCATTATTCTACTATCCAGCTTATTAACTTTTTCTCGAGCCGGTTATTTAAGTTTAATTTTGGCTTTTGCTTTCTTTTGGTTATTTCATTTAAACAAAAAAAGTTTTTGGAATATTTTATTAATTTTAATTTTTAGTTTATTTCTACTCATCCCCAATCCAATTAATCAACGATTTTTTTCTATTTTTAATTTTCAAGATGGCTCAGTTTCCGAGCGACTAATTTTGTGGAAAACTGGATTAAAAGTGACCCAGAATAATTTTTGGACCGGTGTCGGAATTGGTAATTTATCAGAAGAACTTAGACCTCTTTCTAATCAAAGAATTCCGATTTATGCTCATAATCTATTTTTAGATTTTTCAACTGAACTTGGATTTTTTGGAGGGTTAGCTATTTTTCTAATTATAATTTCACCAATTATGGCTTTTTTCAGACAATCCACTCCTCAAAAAAATTTAATAGCGACAATTTTTATAATTATTTTGACTAATTCAATGTTTGAAACACCCTTTTATTCCGTTCAAATTCTCCCTTTAATTCTAATTCTGTTAGCAATATGATTAAAAAAATATTTTCAAAAATCATCTTGCTCCCTTTTTTAATTCCAATAATCTATCGGATTAAATTTCCGATTAAAAACTTTGGGAATATTAATTTATTAGATTTAGTTTTGTTATTATCAATAGTATTCGGATTAATCTTAATTTATCAAGAAAAAAATTGGCAAAATTTTAAAAAATATCTTTCCACCAACAAATTAATAACAACAACTAGTTTCTTTTTATTTTTTGGATTATTTTCTTTAGCTATAAATTTTGAAACTAATGGTCTTGAAAACTTGAGTCTTTTTAAAAGTTATTTTATTTTACCTATTTTTTTCGCAATAATTATTAGTTATTTTTTAAAAACAAATAAACTTAGCCACTGGTCATTTTTTTACTGCTATCTCATTTATTCCTCAACTCTCGCCTTTTTGACTATTGTTTTTCGATTAATCAACCAGCAAACTTACGATGGACGAATTCAATTATTTTTCGATTCACCCAATCAACTAGCCATCGCTCTCTCCTTAGGAATAATTTCCGGAGCTATTGTTTTTTTTCACAAAAATTCTAAAAAAGGCCTCTTTGTAATCTTACTAATATTATTAACCGCCCTATTATTAACAAAATCCGCTGGAGCAACTCTAGCCGTTGTTTTGACTCTTCTTTTTATTTATAGCAAAAAAATCGCCTTAAAATCAAACTTTTTTTTAAAAATTATTATTTTTTTATCACTATTTTTAATTGGAATATCCTTTTTTCTTTCTCCTTTCTTGACCAAAATTGATTACAATCCATTTTTAAACCGAAATTCTCTAGACTCTCGTTTAGTAATTCAACTTTCTACTCAAAAAATTATCTCCGCTAATTTTTTAACTGGCATTGGATTAGCTAATTTTCAAACTAAATATCTCGAAAAACAAACCGATTTTCCACCCTATCCTCAATGGGCTGTTCCTCATTCTCATAATTTATTCACTCAAATTTGGTTATCTTTCGGTTTCTTCGGTTTTTTAATTTGGCTTTATTTATTGTTCCAAAAAACAACTTTCTCTAAAAATCTTCCGAGCAAAATAACTCTTTATTTTCTTTTATATTTTTTAATTCACGGCCTAGTCGACGTTCCCATCTGGAGCAATGACCAAGCCTTATTTTTCTGGTTTATATTTTTTCTATAGAGGCCTTTTAATCAAACTTCCTGAAATTTTATCAATAAAAACTAGTTTTTCTTTGGTTAATATTAAATTAAAAGCATCTACTGGAGGATATTTTTCCAAATCAGTAAATATTTTTTCTTTTTTATTTTCATTCAAATCAATTTTCCAAAAAATATCTCGAGAAACAAATTTATCTGAATACCAATCTTCTAATTTAAATTCCTTAAGCACCTCGCTAGTCAAAACCGCACAATACAAAAAGTCAGCCTCTTCTGACCAAACACATTTTTGAGCCACACTTGGCACGCCAAGTTCAAACTGCTTTTTTTGTAATAAATCATAATATCCTAGTTGAACTCTTTTCGACGCAACCGAATGATCATAAAAAGAAAATAAAATTTTATCTCCATCCGGTGACCATAAAACATCAATAATATCTTTTTCGACTATTTTATTATTTGCCTTTTGATCAATTAAATTAGTTAAAAAAATGCCACTCTGTTCCTTGTTGGCTTGCCTAGAAAAATAAGCAACTAAATCTTCTTGCGGATTAACCGCTAAATCAAGATTCTCTCTTTTTATTTTTCTAACCAATCTCCAATTTTTACCTTCCAAATCTGAAATGTTTAATTCAAAAAATCCGTTCTCGGAAAATAAATAAATCAGACCATCTCCCAAGGAATTAAACCTAACTTGCTTTATCTTTTTTTCTAACTTAATATTTTGTTTTTTTTCAAGATTATAAACATTAAAATCATCCCCAGCTCTGACTAAACAAAAACTCCCAGTTTTTGAAAATTGAGCCGTCTTAAAATCATTAAAAGGATAAGAACCTAAATTATTCTTATAAGAACCATTTAAGTCTGTTTCTAAAAAATTATTTTGATTATAATAAATAATTTTATTAGCTTCTTTTCTAAAAGCCATTTTAATTTCCCCCCTTGCAATAATATCTTCTATTAGTAATTTTTCTTTCTCTGCTTTATCAACTAAAACTTCCCTTGGAGAATCATTTTTAATTACAATTTTTTCTGATTTCAAAAATAAATCAATTAATTGAATTTTAAAATACCACAAAAAAAAGATAGCACAAAGAATACCTGAAATTATTCCAATTTTTTTAATCATTTCTTTTTAAATTAATTTCCCGACTAAACCAATAATTAAAACCAAAAATAAAAAACCAGAAAAGAATAAAAACAATCGCAGTTCTTATTATAAAAACAAAATATTCGGGAGCGTTTGTCAAAGTTGAAGCCATAAACCTTTGGATTGAATTACCTTTAACCACAACTCCCATTGAATCAATGTTAGTTTTCTTAATTGTAATAATTTTTTTACTTTCTAAATTTTTAAAATCTTTAACATTCCAATTATCACTTAAAACAATTTGTTCTTCTATTGAAAATTCCTTAATAACCTCTACTAATAAATTAATTGTCTCACCTTCTTTTCCTGTTACTTTAAATTCAATATTTTGACCATTTAAGGCTATTCCATAATCACTATTAGCACTAATGAATTCAGTATCGACTTTTTGACCATTTATGAACCAATTTAAAGAAATATTATTTTGCTCTAAGTTATTATTTAAATAGCTTGGCACAAAATCTGCTTTAAAAGAGATAATTTCCCCAATTTTTCCAACAAAAACACTATCAGACTGACTACCAACAGAAGAACCGTCGTCCACTACCCAAGGCCAAGCCTTATTATAATCATTACTAACAATTCTCGCCATTGGTTCAACTACCGAAAGTAATCTCTCGCTAGTCACTTCTCCTCCTTCTTTCTTTTTAACTTTTGAAGAAACCCTTTGCAACTCAATTCCACTGTTTGACATTAGTAAATAAACAGTCTCTCCTAAATCACAACCACCATTTCGAAAAGAGCAAATATTTGATCCTGATAAAGGAGCCATTATTTTTTGGCCATTTAATTCCCAAGAATAAGCTTCCGCTTTAGTTATTCCATTTAAATCAACTTCAACATCTGATTGAACTGCAATTATTTGACCTGGATAAACTGGACAAATCTGACTATAAACCCCGCTCACACAAATTTCGTCCGAAGCTGGATCAAAACCATATTCTCCAGTAGCTTGCTGAGAAACTTTAAAAAATCTAATCGCATTATCGTTAACCACCACTGGAATATCCACACTAGAAATTCCAACCATTGAGTCATTTTTACTTTTTCTAGTTTTCAAAAAAACTTTTAAATAAAAATTATCAGAAGCCCCTTTTTTTATTAAAAAATTATCATCCAATTTAAACCTTATACTACTAATCCCAATCCCTTCGGCATATGAATTAGACTCAATTCTTTCAGCGCATTTTCCTAAAATATCTCCATCCCCGCAACTTAAAGGGGTAATCCTATTGTCAAGATTCGAAGTACAGGTGTCTAATTCTCCGTTTCCACAATAATAAATGTCCCAATCATAATAAATAAAATCATCTGCTATTCCACTTTGAACAAAATTAGCATTAACTGTAATATAATCTGAATAATCATTGTTATCAACATTAAACTGAGGCGCTAAAGGAGTAAAATTTAATTTACTTTCCAATAAACTTACTCCCTGCTCAAAAACATTTTTACTCGCCAAGTAAGTAAAACCATAATCAGAATTTCTATCGCATTCATCCTTTTTAGCTAAATCTTTTTTGCTTCCACCTTCAACTTCTTCTTTATCACAAGAATCTAAACCAGCCCAAAGAATTTTATAATAAGGGTTTAATGCTGTTTCTCTTTCAATGCCAACGACTTCTTCGGTCACCGGATAAGAAACACTTCCAGTAGAATTGGTTTCCGATGTAGAATCAGTACTAATACTGCCAGTACTATAAGCACCCTCAGTTCCATCATCATTCACACTAACACCCCCATTCAAGCTAGCACTCCCGCCACTAGTCACAGTATCTGCAGTTTCTGATAAAACACCACTGGTATTTATAGATTGGCTTGTAATGGAAGTACTAGCATTACCTTCACCTTCATTAATAACTACCAAGGAAGTTCCTTCTATTACAACCCCTACTCGATCGCCTGGGTTAAAAGTCCAAGTAAATTGAGTTTGTCCCAAACCAGCTAAATCCTCTTCATCTTTAAAACCATCTCCATCAGTATCAGAACTATTGGGATTCAATCTCCAACAAGCCTCTTCATTAGTAGTAAATTCACCATCTCCCACTTCATGCCCACTCTTACATTCTATTATTACATTAGGATTAGCTGGATTCTCAAATGTTTCCCCCTTATTAGCTTCAGCAAATTTATGTTCGCATTCAATAATTAAATCTCCGCCCGGATGAGTAAGCTCATACTCTTCTGGGTCAGAAACCCCAAAATTATGTCTGTAACATCTAGAAATTTTATCAGTATCAACTATTTGTTTAGCCACGGGAGTAAGATAATGTTCAGATTCATAATCACCCTCTCCTCTTGGGATACCCCTTCGTCCACCCACACCATCATCCCCACCAAAAGAAGCATCATAGCCATCTTTGTCTGGATCAACATTACTATCAGAATAATCTATTTCGAACAAGGCTGGATCAAAATCTCCTCGAGCCACGATTCCCATTGCTCTTCTCTTTGCATTTTCCATTGCTTCGTCATCCTTTAAATCATCATCTGCTCGAAAAAGAAACCAGGTATAATACAAATCATCACTAGCGTTTTTAAAATATTTAGGCATTGCAGTAGCCACCACTTTCTCCCCCCTTTTAGGAGCAGTTTTATCAAAAAATACTTCGGTTGTCGGATAATTCGATTTTACTTGAGCTTTTCTTAAAAAATCCTTATCAAAACCATATTGATTTTCCACTTTATTCATAACTTCCTCAATTGACGGAACCTTAATACTACTACCACCGAAAGCCTGAACACCTCCAACTAGATTCCAAAAAAGAAGATTTAAGATTATAAATGAATATAAAATTCTTGTTTTTATGGTATATTTTTTCATAAAAATAATTAAAGTTTAATATTTTGAATTTTATATAAAATTACTCCATCTAAAAGTAAAATTAAAATCCAACGAGTAAAAAAGGAATACCAAATTGATTTTGTTTGTAGATAAAACCAACCTAAAAAAAGAGCTAGTATGTAATTAAATAAAATAAATTGCCAATTGAATATTTCAAAAAATAATATTTCGAAACCGACAAATAAACTCGCCTGAACAATTAAAACCGCTTTATTGGATAAAATTATCGCCAATCGGTTGATTAAAAAATTTCGAAAGAAAAATTCTTGAGAAACTAAAATTATCGGCAATAAGACTAAGTCAATAAAAAATATTGCCCACCAATCATTCAAAAACCAATCCATTCTAGATAAATAATTTAATTTTAAAAATGGTAAAAAATTTATTGTTAAAACTAAAATCAAAACCAAAATTTGCACCCCCAAAATTTGCAAACAAATCTTACAATTAATTTTTGATAATACTAGCTGATCTTTTAGTCCTTGTTTTAAAATAATAATCGGAAAAACCAAAAAAAATAGCACATTTAAAAACACTGTTTCCCAAACCCCATCAGTCGTTAAATTATTTAACAAAAACCAAAAACCTAAATAGATTGAAAAGACTTCTGTTAAAGTTATTGGCAAATTTTGAATTTTTGATAAATTTTTAAACATTTTTTTAATTTAAAGCTTTTTTAATTTGTTGCATCTTATTATTAACTACTTCAATTTTTTTATAATAACCCTTTTTCAAAAAATAATAGTGCAGTAAAGCCATTATAGTAAAAAGAGGAAGCCAGCTAAAGCCAAAGCCAAAAACTTCTACTCCATAAAGAATTAATCTTAAAATCCATATTTTAAGTTGCTTCTTTATTTTATTGCGAAAAAAACCTCGCCCTAGTCCATCAAAAAAATATAATATTTCAAAAACCGCCGCGAAAAAACTACCTATTAAATTTCCGACAACTAGAATTAATCCAAATAAATCAGCCACAATGGATAAAATTACTATAAATCGAGAAAGAATTGTGATTTCAGATTTTTCAACCCTCTTGATTGCCTTTAGTATTCCCGTTTCCTTGATAGTTTTTTTATACTCCAATTCCCGCTGTCTTTCCAATTCTTGCTGATTTAAATATTCCTGACTAATTTTAACCATCAGTTTTTTAAAAAAATTAAGCCTCCCTTTTTTCCATTTTCATTCTTTGTGCTGGATTAGTAGTAATAATTTTATCTTCATTATAAGAAGCAACCACTTGAATAGCTGCTCGCTTATTACCAGCAAAAAATATTCCCTCTCCCACTTGAGTTTCCATTAGAAAATATTTTTCCTTGTCAGTTAAATAAAACGTATCAGCTACTACATCCACCGAAGATTTCGACTGTTTCATTAATAACTGAATCGAGGAATTAGAAACAATCGCTTTTCCATGAGAAGACCCTAAAAAATCTGAAATATCTTGAGTAATAGTAGTCAGTCCTCCGTAATACTTTCTAATTCGTTTTGCAATTGAAAATAAAAACTTAGCTCCATCTTCATGTTGCATCATCCACCAAGCTTCATCCACCGTAATTAATCTTTTTTTAACATTAAATCGAACTTCATTCCAAATATATTTTAAAATCAGATACATTGCAATTGGTCGAAGCTCATCTTCAAGATCCCGAATATTAAAAACAATTAATCGATTTTTCAAAATAATATTAGAAGGCTGATTTAAAAAACCCTTATAAACTCCTTGGGTATATTTTTCAACTCGCATCGCCAAGTTTTCTCCTCCTTGCATATTTTTTAAAATCTCATGAAAATCTGTTAATAAAGGCATATTTTTATTTGGTAGTTCCTCTACTGCCGTTTCCTTGGTAATATCTCGAACTAAATAGGTTTCATGAATTGCTCGAGCTAAAACTGTGTCTTCTTCTGGAGTAATATTTCCTAACATTAACTTAAACAAACCAATCAAATCCACAGTGTTTGATCTTAAGATTTCCTCCATATTTTCTTCAGCATTAGCTTTTAAAGAAAAAGGATTAATATGATGAGAAGAATTCAAAGAAACTGAAATATAGCTTCCTCCGACTGCTTCAGCTAAATAACGATATTCATCTTCTGGATCAATAATAATTGAATCTGTTCCCAGCATCAAAGACCGCAGAATTTCTAATTTTATCGTATAACTTTTTCCAGCTCCCGATTTAGCAAACACTACTGTATTAGCATTCTCCATCGAAAACCGATCAAATAAAATCAAAGAATTATTATGTTTATTAATTCCATACATAATCCCTTGATTAGATGTTACATTAGAAGAAATAAAAGGAAAAGCCGTTGAAAGTGGAGCAGTATTAAGATCTGACCCAATCATCAACTTATCCGAACAAAGCGGAAGGCAAGAATCAAACCCTTCTTTCATTCTAAATACGGCTTTTTTAGTAAAGATAGACATTGACTCTAAGGACGATTCTAAAATATCAGTATTTTTTTCTAAAACTTCTAAATCTTTAGCATAGATATTAACATATAGACCAAATTTAAAAACCTTTTCCACTCCTTCTTGTAGCTTGTCTCTTAATTCCTCCACATTGCGATAAGCCATCTCTAATTCCGGACTTCGAACCAAGCCCTTCTCACTCTCAATATTAATTTGAGATTGAATTTGAGCTACTTTTTTCTTTAAAGTTTTCAAAACTTTATTCGTATTAATCGGATGAATGAAAAAAGCAATATCCATTGGTAAATCCAAAGTAATCATTCGATTAGACCAACCAATTGAAAGTATTCGAGGATAAGCTGAAACAAAAATCGTCCGACAATAAACCTCTCCGATTTGCAAATAAGCGCTTGATACTCCAAAAGCAGCCGGCGCAATAAAATCCAAAACTCTCGTTAAGCCTTTTTGATAAACGTCTTCTTTATTTAGAATATCAATCACGCCATAATCCTGAGTTTTATTTTCTGGTTTTTTTGATATCAATTGTTTTTTCTTTTTTTCTTTTTTTTGAAATAATTTAAACATTTAAATTAATTATTTTATTACTTTTCAAGATCAATTGACGAAATATTTTCTAAATTAACATATTCGAATTCAGATGGATTATAGGAGTTATAATAAAGTTCGATTAATTCTTCAGTTTTAAGCATTATTCCATTCAAACCCATACCAGACAATGAAGAAGCCACTCTATCCACCCGTTGAAATAATTGACTCTTGTAAGTCTCAAAACTTTCATTATTTTGATATAAAACCTTTTTTTTATTGGCTACTGAAAATATTTTTTTAAAAACTCCTTGATTTTTAACTTCTATCATATAAAAGGGGATAACAATATAAAACATTTTAGACATCACATTTGACAAACCAATTAATTCCTCAATAAAATCTACATAATCTTTGATTTGATTTTTCAACAAAATATTTTCTTCTAATCGAATCTTCTTTTTTAGTTGATCAACATAAGGATTAATATTAAACCGTCGAGAAGAAACCACAATTTGAAAACTAAAATCAAAAGTTGTTAAAAACTGTTGAAAATTGTAAATAATTGCTTGCTGTTCCTCTTCTGATTTCAAATCCATATTAATTGCTGTAGTCGCTAAAACCGCCCTCAAAGAACCGTCTTTCATTACGACTACGTCTTCTTTGATTTCAGCAATCTCCATTTTTTCTTGTAGTGAATTTTCACTCCCATTCATAATTTTATTTTTATTTATTGACTATTCATAAATATCTAGAGATTGAATCGCCTTTTTAATCTCATTTGGATTAATTTTCTTTTTATTTTTTTTAACAATAATTTTTGGTTTTTTATCATCTTCTTCTAAAGGATTATTTTGATAACCTTTGCGCCAAATATAAATTTTGGGCTTAAAAGTGAAAAGAAAAGCGTTTTTGATAAAAACTGGCAAAGTCTGACCATAAGGTTTAACAAAAAGCACCGCCACTATAAAAATCGAAACAATTACCAGTATAATAATAAAATAAGTTTTTTCAAATAAAACCCAGGCAATAAAACTAAAAAAGCAACCCAAAGCAACCCAACCTAATTGCTTAGCAGTTAATTGAAACGCTATTTTATCTTCAATCCCAATAAATTGAGGTACTTCTCTTTGTCGACTCATTTTTAAATATAATTATTTAAATCTAAAACATTACTTCTTTTATCTTCCCTTTCATTTTCCTTTTTTTTGAAATTATTTTTTTTTACCGCCTTAATTTTAAAAGCTGACTTACTATCAACATCATGATAGGGCTTACTTTCAAATTTAGTAATATTAAAATTAGCTTTTGGTTTTTTGTTCTTTTCTAATAATTTTATTATTTCAAAATCAATTTGCTCAAACAACTTATTATAATAAGTAATTGCATTCCCCTCAAAAGCTTTTAAAATTATTGATAACTCCTCTTTTTCTTCTGGATTTAATTGTTGAGCGTTTTTACTATTATACAAGTAATCACTGACATTTAAAATAGTGTTTTTCTGTTGGTCAGTTTTTCTTAAGCGATAATCAATAATCCAATTTTCAATCCAAGGTGCCTTACCTTCATTTTCTTTAGGAAAAAAAATTAATTGAACTCCAATTTCTTGTTGCCTAATTTCCGGAAATTTTTCTAAAAGTTCTTTAAAGTTCAAAACCACTAAATCTTCTTTAACTGCTTTAATTCCAATTTTTTTTATGGCTTCAATTAATTGTTTGAATTCCACCAAAAAATCAATCGAAACAGTATTACTCAATTGAAATCTTTGGAAAATTTCTTTCTTCAATTGGTCTTCGCTCAGTTCCCCAGCCATAAAATTCCGAGTCAAAATCGCCACTCCCCCAATTTTCTCTGGAGAACTTAACTGATTTTTTTCCGCCAAAGTTTTTATTAAATTTTCCGTTTTTGTGCTAATCAAACCATACCGAACATTCCGCGGTAATTTCTTTTTTTGCTTTTCCCAACGCTCTCGACTGTCTTCTTTTTTTAACAAGTCAACTGCCAAAGTCGGGTTAGCTTGATTAATTATTTTTAGCTCCTCCATTTTTTTATTATATCATCTTATAATCTAAATAAATCCAGTTTTTTTCTTTTGTGCTTTAGGGGTTGTTTTTTGATTTAAATTAGTTGTATCTTTTTGACTTGCTAAAAAACCAGCCTTTATTTTTTTAGATTCAGGCGTTGTTTTTGAATCACTATTATTTTCGTCTTCTCCTAATAAAAATTTACCCTTTCCTGTTTTTTCTGCTATTAAAAAATCACGCGCTTCGATATTTTTAATATTTTCAGCAAATTTTCTTCTTTCATTGATTTTTGTATTTTGATTTTTTTCAAACAAATACTCTACCACACCAGGTTGTTCATAAAAACTTTTATTTTGATTTTTGATAATTGAACCAAGATTACCTTGAATATTTTTATTGAAAATTTCTTTATCAACTCCTGCCATAGCACTAGCTTTATGATATTCCTTGCTTCCTCTTTTTAACCCATCAAAAGAATTATTCCCTTCTTTTATTTTTTCTTGAATTTTTTGATGTTTTTTATAATCAATAAAAGCCCCTAAATTTTCTCTTTTAGTTTCCCTAGTAATTTGTTCTTGAGCTGCTTTATCATCTTTTAGGTTCTCCATCGCTTTTTCATATTGATTATTTCCGCTAGCATCAACTCCTAATTTATTATTTTGAGATTTATACAAAGTTGCCGCCAAGTCTCCTTTTTCAAATAATTTATCCATCTCAACATCTGTAATTGGATCATCTTTCCATTTTTTAAGTTTCTCCTGAGCCTTACCTCTTTCATAACTTCTAGTTGCTGCACCACCATCTCTTCCATATTTCTTTTTAGCATTAGCCACTCTTTGAGCTTGAAGATCGTCTCTTCCACTTTTAGTCAATCTTTTTGTTACAAAACTCCCTTTACCGTCATAATTTTTCACTCCGTGTTTAATTCCTTCTTTTACTGCCTCTCTTTGTTTTTTAAAAGTAGCAACAGAAGCAGCCCCATATCCAAACTTCTTAGCTGCTCTTCCAGTTTTATTTCCCCAAGCGCTAATTTTAGCACTCCCCGCTCCCAAAATCTTAGTAGCCATATCACTAGAAGTTTTTTTGGCTTGATCATAACCATAAAATAATAAATAAATAACCGTAATATAAGGAATAAGCATTGAAAAAAGCTTAACCGCAAAACTTGACAATGCTCCCGAACCGGCTTTTATTTGTTCTGGGTTCATTGAAGAAAAAGGATCTATTCCCGCCTTCGTTGCTCCCACTAAAGCATCTAATAAAATTATCGCCAACCAGAAAAAAAACAACAAAATCGGACCATAAAAACACCAACTCATTAAATTTTTTACCCAATCATCCTTCATTGAACCCAATTTAGTCCCCTCCATTGCAAAACCAAACATTGCCAAGGGTGATAAAATTATTAAAACCCAAAAAGAAATCATTCTAACAATCAAGCTAATCGCCAAATAAAACAACATTATTGCCATTATTATAGTCATTAAAATCACCACTATAAGAATCACAAAATAAGCAAATTTATCACCAAGATTTCCGGGTGAAAGAATGTCATCAAAACTAATTAAATTTTGAAGTTGAGCCGTAAACGCCATTTGTTGAATGGCATTAGCAAAAAAATGCATAAAAACTTGAGAAATATCAATCACAAATAAGGTCAAAGGTTTAGAGAAATTTATCAACATCGCCGCTATTATCACTCTCATTAAGACCGTCTTGTCTTTAAATTTAGAAACCCCTAAAATTGTACTCAATCCCACTAAAACAATTATTAAAATAAAAAATAAATTAAAAAAATCCCGCACAAATGACCAAGCAGTGTTAATTCCCTCTTTAGCTACGGGTGAAAAAAAAACACCCGAAAACATCTCTGGTGAAATCATCGTATCCAACAACCACATAGAACCTGCTAGTAACATTAAAGCTAACTTAAAAAATCCATATAAAATAGCATTAACCCCGGTTAATAAAGTATTACTAAAAAAACCACCTTCACCACTACCACTTTTAAGTGTTTCTACAACATCACTTTGCGCTAAACAAAAATCACCAACTAAAAAACACCCTAAAAAAATTACTCCTAGGGAAAACAACCATTTTTTGTTAATGTTTTTCTTTTTAAAAGCTACCATTAAAGTTTATTTTTTATTTTTTTTATCAGAAAACTAAAAATTATTTAGAAGTTCCAAATCCACCATAAATCTTTTTTTGTAAACTATCCATTCCTTTATTATCATTAATAGTTCTTAGTTGGTTATCAATTGGTTTAGTCACATCAGCCACTCCTGTTTCTATTGTCTTAGATAACATACCCGCTGCTACTGTCCCTATAATTTCCGCGGGTGATCGAGCTTGATTAATCATATCCATAAATAAAGTTTCTGTCTTAGTTGTAATTCCAGCAATAACACTTCCTGGTAAATTAACTAGATTATTCTCAGAATCTTTTTTATTAATAAATCCCTGACCTACAATCGCTTCCACTTCTGCTTTTTTTTGAGCTTTAATCTCCTCTTCCTCTAAAATCATTTGGGCTCGCATTTGAACTCCAAAAGGATTATTCATATCATTAGTAGCCATCGCCATTACCGCTTGGCTTCCTCCTCCTTTGTTTTGATCAAAAACATTATCTATTCCGCCTTGAACATATTGATCAATCGTAGAAAGTTCACTTTCAGGTGATAAAAGTGCATCTTCAATATCATCATACATTGCCGCTGTATTATTATCTACTCCATCGCTTAAAGTTTTAAAAAAATCCCTAGTCTGTAGAGAAGCTTCCCTGTGAGCTGCTCCATAAATAAAATCATCATAATCCGTAATCACCAAAGGGTTTCCTTTTCCGGTTAATAAAACCCTTACCCGATCTCGAAGCAAATTATTAGCTTGTTGTTTTAAACTTTTTAACATTGCATCTAGAAAGGCCTGTCTAACTTCCACCCAAGCTTCATGCATAAGAATGGCTGGAAATTCACCCCAATAAGCTTGAGCTGGTTTATTAGAACTTAATACCCCTCCCAAACAAAACATAATTATTAAAACCAAGCTAAATACTTTTGTTTTTATTTTGTTTTTAATCAACACTTTTATTTTTTTTATTTTTTAAGAAATGTTATCCAACATATCTTCACTAAAAACAGTAATTTCAAGTTCATCAACAAGACTTTCTATTTGATTTTTTACTTCTTCTCCTTCATTTACAGCTGCTTGTAACTTACCAACATACAAAGCTATTGTCATTGGATCTTGTTGATCAATCAATTTCTCTTCATTAATGTTTTCAACTAAATATTTAATAATCGACAACACTTTAATTTGAATATCTTTGGCTCTATAGGGAGTTTCTATCTCTAAACATTCTTCATATGTTTTTTCGGCATTTCTTTTTAAATCTGAGAGTTGTTCTATTTGTCCTGTTTGAACATTTTCATTTATTTCATTTATGTAAGCTACTGCTAATTGAGGAAGCAACTCTTGTTCTTCTATGGCGAAAGGTCTATTAGTGGCCATAATATAAAAAAGCTGAGTTAAATATTTTTCAACTTGTTCTTTTTCTTCTTTTTTTACTTTTTTCTCACTTCCGGTCACTTCTTCTAAAAGAATAATGTCATCTTCTGAGACTAAAGTCATTTCTTTTGCAAACTCTGAATCTTTATTGGTTTGATTAAGTATTTTCTCTAAATCCCCACTGGTTAACGAGGTATTATTTAATATTTCTCTTTCTTCTTTGTTATTATATTTTTCTGGATTAGAATAATAATCATTCAACAATCCTAATTCATTGTTTTTTTCGCTTTGTAATTTTTCAAAAAAATCATCAGTTAAATTAGGTGTTTCTTCTTCGGTTTCAATTTGATTATTATCTTCCTCTGTTTTAAAAACAAGTTTATCACCAGGAGCTGGTTTCAAGGGATCAAAACCACTTTCAACTTCTATTCCGTCTCGATATCCATCTCCATCACTGTCTGCATTATTCACATCAGTTCCATACATATATTCCTCTTCATCTGTTAATTCATCTCCATCTCGATCGTGAAAAATATCAGATTTACTAAAATTAATATTACTTAAAAAAGACCACCAAAAAACCAAAAGGATCCCCAGAAAAACTAGGTTTTTATTTTCAATTAAACTAAAAAATTTTTTTTTGTTTATTTTTTTCATTTATTTCTCTAGAATAAATTTTTGAATATCTACTTAAATTTAATATAAAACATTTTAGGTTTTTTAGCAACGGTTAAATAATGGAATTAAAGAATAACTTAAGTTAAACTTTTTATAAAAAAATAACTTTAATTATCCACAAGCTATAAATAAAAACTAACCCTAAAACCCAACTATTTATTTTTTTTTCACCAATTTTATCACCACTAACAATAATAAAGTTCAAAATACCAAAAAATAAAGCACTTAGAAACAACTCTTGTTCGTGTAAAATATAAACTGATAATAAATAAAAACTAAACAAAAAACTCGCAATAATTAAACGAGTTTTTTTCCTACCAACCAGAACTACTAAGTTATAAATCTTGTCCTTTTGATCACCTTCTAAATCTTTTAAATCCTTAAGTGGAATTATAAAAAAATAAGCAAAAAATAAAAACCAGTAAATTTTCCAAGGAAAAAATTCAAGAGTTTCGCTTCCAGAAAAAACAATAAAACCCATCACCAAAAACAATAAAGAAGAAAAAGCAATTAAAATGTTAGATATAATTAAAATTCGTTTAAATCTAAAAGGCGAACAAGAATAAAACCAAGTAAGACAATAATACAAAGAGACAAAAACCACAAACAAAGGTTTAATTAAAAAGGCTCCAACAATCGAGAACAAAGCAATAATTATATTTATTTTTTTATATTCCTTGATTGTTATTTTTTTTGTAATTAAGGGTCGAGAAGAATTAGAAATTTTATCCACAACCAAATCACTAATATCATTAACCAAAACAGAAGAAACCCAACTACAAAAAACTACTATACATAAAACTAAAACACTAGAAATATTAAAAAAATTAAACTGAAAATTTTCATTGTAATTCAAAAAACCTAAAGCTAAACCCAAAAAAAGCAAACCCAAGTTAAAAAAAACTTGAGGTAAACGAACATTTCTTATTAAGACTATGTATTTTTTTTTATTTTTTAAAAAATATATAAGATTAATATTAACAAAAATCATCAAATAATAGATAATAGACATTTTTTTAGCTAAAAAAGTCTCTATTTCATTGTTATTTATTCCAAAAATAGAAAGGGGTGACATAAAATAACCAACAACAGTTGTTTTAGAAACATTTAAAATATTACCATTTTTAATAAATTCTAATCCAAAGGTTATTAAACTAGGAAGACTATTGAGAATAAAAAAAATAAAATAAACCAAAAAAGCAAATCCCACTGTTTTTAAGATTTTTCTCTTTTTTTGAAAATAATAACAAGATAATAAAAAAACACTCAAAAAAACAAGCACTCGTCCACCAATCGTAATTCCCCAATTTAAACTATCTCCATAAAACAAAAAAAACCTCTCAATTAATCCTTTAGCACTATCAAAAAGATAAAAATTTTTATATATTCCCTCTTTAAATATTATTTTATCAATAATTGGTGGTAATAAAATCAACCAAACACCGTAAAACAAAAAGTTTTTAGATTTATTAAATTCTTTTTTTATTAAAAACATTAGAAATATTAAAAATACTGAATAGACAAACATTACTAATAAAAAATCGTTTACAAAAAAAACCAAATAAATAAAACCTTCTTTAATTGGAATATTATCTAAAAATATTTCAATAAAAAATCTTAACAAAACTATTCCAAAGAAACCAAAAAGCCAGGTGTTAAAATTATTTTTTTGATTTTCAATAATTGTAATAATATTTTTTATATTCAATTTTACTTGCATTAGATTATGATTATATTTTTTATTAAAACCTCGTTTAAATTTTTATTTATTTTTTTAATAATCATTTTTTCATTAAGCTTAAATTCATTCCGCCAAGTCGAGTTTTTTAATTCAATCCATAACCTTCCTTTTTTATAGTCTTTGACTTCAGTAAATTTTTTACTAAGTTCACCAAATAATTCTTGTAAAACCATTTCACTAGTTGAAATAATTAAATATTTATCATTTTTAATAATCTTTTTATTATTAACTCTTTTTTCTAAAACTTTTTGAAAATCTTCCCACATTTTCTAATTTTTAATAATTGGCATAATAATATAAGAAAATTTAAAATCTTCTTTTTCGTTTTCATCTAAACCTTTCATTAGAGCTGGTGACTTCTCTTTGTTTAATTTTAAAATAACCCATTCTTCTTTAATTACACTTAAACCATCAATTAAATAATTACAATTAAACAAAATCTCAAAATCATCACCTAAAATATTAGCGGCTATTTTAGAGATATTTTCCCCTGCTTCATTGGAATAAGAACTTATTTCTAATTCTTTTTTATTTTTAAGATTACTAATTTTTATTTCACTATTGTTATCTCGAGAAACTAAGGATGCTATTTTTAGAGCATTTATCAACTCATTTCTATTTATTTTAACTTCAATAGAGTATTTTTTAGGTAAAATTTGTTGATAATCAATATAATTTCCATTAATTAATTTTGAAATAATCTTAGTCGAATTATTTCCTACGAATAATTGATTTTGTTTTATTATTAAGCTTATTTCACCTTCAGTAAGATTTTTTTGAATTTCACTAAAGGTTAAGGCAGGAATTATAATCGAAGGAGTATTTTCTATAAAAATAAAATATTCCTCAGTTAAATTGTTTTTATTCAAACTTATAACTACCTCACTTAATCGATAACCATCAGTTGAAGCCAAGATTAACCTGTCTTTTTTAAAAAGAACATTCACTCCGTTTAATTCTTGTCTAGTATCATTTCGAGCTACGGAAATTAAAATATTAGAAATATTCTCAATTAAATCTTTAGAATTTATTTTAATATAACTATCCTCGGGATTTTCTGGAATTATTGGATAATCATCTAAACTCATTCCTTTAATTTTAATTTGATGTTTTTCGGTTTTTACTTGAAATTCATCTTTAATTACAAATCCTTCAATAATATCATCTTTAATATTATTTAAAAATCCGCTAACAACTCTAATCGGAATTGTAATTCCTCCTTCTTTGTTTATTTTAGCCTTAACAAAAGTTTTTACTGCTATTTCAAGATTTGTTGAAGCAATTACTAATCTATTTTTATCAGTTTTAATTAATATATTACTTAAAATTGGTAAACTTGGGTTTTTTAAAAGAACCCTTTCAATTTTAGATATTGCATTTCTAAAATTATCTCGCTTAATTGAAAATTGCATATATATAATTAATTATTATTATTTAAATATTATTACTATTTATTATAGAGTCCAAAATAGTGGAAAAGTCGGTTTTATCTTTTATTAGAAAGAAAAAACGTGTCAATAACCTTGTTTAAAAAACTGTTTAAAAAATCAAAAAAGGTTGTTCATAAAAAGTTGATAAATAATATTTTTTTAAAAACCAACAACTTATTAACAACTTATTTAGGGGTTATTAATAGTCATTGTATTTTTCCCGAATAAATTTAATTTGATCTTGTAAAAATTTATTATCCCCCAATTCTTTAATAATTTTTTTATGAGCATACATCACCGTTGAATGATTTTTACCACCCAAAAATATTCCAATTTCCGTAAAAGAAAGAGTTAAATCCTCTCTTAATAAATAAAAAGTTAATTGACGAGGCTTAATTACTGTTTTTTTTCGGCAAGAACCTAGAATTTCAGTGGTTTTTATATTAAAAAAATCTGCTACTGCCTTAACAATGGTTGTAGCCGTCACTTTACTTTGTCTATTACTGGAAATTAAATCCTCGGTTAATTCCATAACATCTTTTAATGTGGGAAAAACATTGCGAAGTTGATATGTGACAATTATTTTATTCAAAGCTCCTTCTAGTTCTCGAACATTGTGATAAATATTTTTTGCTAAATATTCAATAATTTCTTCGCTGAGATCGAAATTTTTTTCTATTACCTTTTTTTTAATAATAGCCAACCTAGTTTCTAAATCGGGTTTGCTAATATCAGCCATCATTCCTCCTTCAAATCTTGATTTAAGTCGATTTTCTAGGGTTGGAATTGATTTTGGCGGACGGTCAGCACTAATAATAATCTGTTTATTTAATTGATATAAAGATTCAAAAACATGAAAAAATTCTTCCTGAGTCTTCTCTTTCTTAGATAAAAACTGAACATCATCAATTATTAACATATCTAATTGAATATATTCATTTTTAAACTCTTTAGCTTTGGAGTTTTGAATAGCCCCAATTAATTCATTAGCAAATCGTTCCATACTTACATAACGAATTTTAAAATCAGGATTTTGGGCTTTAATAAAATTTCCAGTAGCTTGAATTAGATGAGTTTTACCCAAACCAACATCTCCATAAATAAATAAAGGATTATAAGATTGTCCTGGCTTTTTGGAAACTGACTGACAAGCAGCGTAAGCCAATTCATTATTAGCACCGATTACGTAGGTTTCGAATTTGTAACGAGGGTTTAATCCCGAACTAATATGGTTAGAGTTGCGGTTAAAAGAAGGAGTTTCTCGAAGACTTTTTTTGATGCTTTTTTTGAGTTTTTCTTTTAATTTTGATTTAACAATGACTGAATCCATTGATTTTTGAGGAAAAGAGGTTTTGTTCTGAACCTCTAAAGAACAAATTACCCGATTGATTTTGGGGAAATGTTTTCGAATGGAGTCTAATATTGTTTTTTGATATTTTTTTTCTAACCACTCTTTAGCAAAAATATTAGGGACAATTATTATTAGAGTATCCTCGGTTAAATCTTTTATAGAGGTGTTTTTGAACCAGGTAGTAAAACTGGCTTTTGACAAAGAAAGTTCCACTTCTCCTAAAATAGCCTCCCAGAGTTCCTGTTTGTTCATTCTTTTTGTTTATAAATTGTTGATAACCCAGGTTACCTTTTGAATAATACCTAATAAAAGGCAAGTTCTCAATGTTTATATATTGTGGATAAACTGTTTAAAAATGTTATATTAGCATTACATTAATAGGGAAATAAGGCAAATTTTTAAAAAATAAAAGGTTTTAATTTAAAATAAAAAACAAATATTTCTCTTTACATAAATAATAATATGTGTTATAATGTTTAAATTAATTTAAGATTGTTTTTTGGCGGTTGATTTTCTTTTTTAAATTAGTTGAATTATTGGTTTTAAAAATAAACCAAATTAGTTTTTAATATAAAAAGAGTTAATTTAATGTTTCACGTGAAACAAAATATTTTTTAAATTTAATTTTTAGATTATTATTGATATGTTTCACGTGAAACATAGTAGTCGTTATAAAAATTAAGTCTTTTATTATTAACGACTTATTTTTAATCGCCTAAGACACTATTTTTAGAACTTTTTATTTTTTAAAAAGATTTATTAATTAAATGTTTCACGTGAAACATTTTTAAAAAATAGAAACTAATTAATAAAACGTTTATTTCGACTGTTTTTATTCAAAAAAGCTTCAAATAAAAACCCTCAGCGAAATAATTTATTAATGTTTCACGTGAAACATTTAATTAGAAAGAAAAAGTTTTATTTACTAAAAGCTTTTTTAAACAAGACCTGCTTAGTCTTAGTTTTTTGAATTTTAAAGAAAGTAAAATGTTTCACGTGAAACATTTAGTAAAAAAAACTTTTTACTTAAGGATTTTTTAAACGAAGTTCGGTTTAATTTAATAGCCTTTTTGTTTTTTTGAAAACAAAAAATTATTTAGTGAGTTAAAATATATGTTTCACGTGAAACATATTAATAATAATTTAGGCGTTAGAATGTTAAAGATTTTTTGTTTCACGTGAAACATCTTCTTAAAATAAAAAGCAATAAAAAAGAGAAGATGCTTTTATTTTTTATTAAGAGAATAAGGATTTTACGGGTTTTAAGAAAAGTTTTTTAATGTTTCACGTGAAACGTTTTTTGTTATTAAAATTAAATTGTTAGAATTTTATTTAAAATTCAAGCCTTAAGGATTGAGATTATTTTCTTTTAAATAAAAAAATTAACTGAACTTTTTGATTTTAAGAAAATTTATTAGAAGATGTTTCACGTGAAACATTCCAAGGAAAATAGTTGAGCTTGTCCTCTTTACAAAAAGGCTATAACATTGTATAATAAATTGACTTTAATTTAAAACTATGTTAAAAATTCCCATAGAGATGGGCCTGTAACTCAATTGGTAGAGTGTTTCCATGGCATGGAAAAAGTAGTCGGTTCGATCCCGGTCAGGTCCACTTTTATTGAAAGTCAAGAGTTTTTATTTTAAAAAAAATAAACTAAGTATTTAAAAAAGTCCTCATAGTTCAATGGATAGAACAAAAACCTCCTAAGTTTTAGATCTAGGTTCAACTCCTGGTGAGGACACATTTAAGGTAAAGGTTTAAAAAACTTACAAAGTGAAAGGCTTTTATTGAGCAAAAATCTTACTTTAAAAACTCTGAGGACTTTTTAGTTTTATAAATTAGAGCAATATTATGAAATTTTTAATTCCTTTAAATTTATTAAAAATTATAGAAAAACTTGAAGCTAAAAAATTCGAGGTTTTTGTGGTGGGTGGATCGGTGAGAGATTTGTTGTTAAAAAAACAGCCCAATGATTGGGATTTAACTACCAGTGCTCAACCAGAAGACATTTTAGCAATTTTTCCTAATGCTAAATACAAAAATGACTTTGGAACGGTTTTAATTCCAGAGAAATATTTAGAAGAAAAATCAATTGAAAAACAAAAGGGTTTTTTTGAAATTACAACCTATCGAAAAGAAAGCCAATATCGAGACAAGAGAAGGCCAGATCAGGTAATTTTTACTGATAAACTAGAAGATGACTTAAAAAGACGAGACTTTACTATAAATGCCCTAGCTATCGGAATAAAAGGTGTGGATAAGTTGTTGAAAAAGTCAATTAAAACTGAAAAAATAAGCGTTGAGCTAGAAAAAAGTCAAATTGTTTTAATAGATAAATATCAAGGACAAGAAGATTTAAAAAACAAGCTAATTAAAACTGTTGGTTCGGCTAAAAATCGAATTGAAGAAGATGCTTTAAGAATGATGCGTGCAATTCGTTTGGCAGTACAATTGGAATTTAAAATAGAAGCAAAAACTTTTCAAGCCATAAAAGACAAGGCTGAAAATTTAGAATATATTTCCCAAGAAAGAATTAGAGACGAATTTGAAAAAATAATTTTAGCGGAAAAACCAGCCAATGGAATAGAATTATTAATTGAAACAGGTTTAATGAAATGGATAATTCCTGAATTAAAAGAAACAATCAAGACTGAGCAAAATTATCATCATTACTACGGGCCATACAACACTGTCTATAAACATTTGATGGCTAGTTTGAATAAATGTCCTTCAAAAAAGTTAGAAGTTCGTTTGGCATCGTTTTTTCACGACATAGGCAAACCGGAGACCAAGCAAGGAAGGGGTTACAAGTCTTCTTTCCACAATCATGAATATGCGGGGGCTCGAATTACTAAAAAAATAATGGAACGATTAAAGTTTTCTCGAGAAGTTATTGATAAAACGGTGCTTTTAGTTAAAAACCATATGTTTTATTATAATGTAGATGAAGTTGGAGAAGCAGGAGTGCGAAAAGTTATTCGAAAAGTAGGATTAGAAAATATTAATGATTTAATTGATGTTCGAGTGGCGGATCGTTTGGGTTCGGGGGTTCCGAAGGCAATTCCTTATAAATTGCGTCACTTTAAATATATGGTCGAGAAGGTGAGTTGTGATCCAATCTCGGTTAAGCAATTGAAAATTAACGGAAAAGATTTAATGGAAAAATTAAAAATTAAACCAGGTCCTCAAATTGGTGCTATTTTAGAAATTTTATTAGCAGAAGTAATTGAAAATCCGAAGTTAAATAATTTTGAAAATTTATTAAATCGAGCCAAAGGGTTAATAAAAAAAGATTTAAAAGTAACAAAAAAAGAAGCCAAAGAAAAAATAAAGAAAATTCAAAAAAGAGAAGATCAAAAAATAAAAAAACAGTATTTTGTGCAGTAAGAAGTTGACTTTTGGTTTAAATTGGTTATATTTAGATTAAAGGAAAAGTCTAGAAACTATTAAGAGAGTTTTTAGTTGGGACCGTAGCTCAGCGGTAGAGCCGTCGGCTCATAACCGATTGGTCACAGGTTCGAATCCTGTCGGTCCCACCAAAATAAGAATTCAAAGACGTTTTTTAACGAAACTTGAATATCGTATGCATTAATATCTTTGATTAGCATTAATTTAGTGAGTTGACTCCGAATTCTATCGGTTCTACTATAAAGAGGTTTTTAACTTCAATGGGATTCTAAAAACAGAGCTAGTGTGTTTTGAACTTGGTAAGTTAGCACTAAGTCTTACCGTTTTTACTTAAAATTAAATAAAAATAAAAAAACTATGGAGCATTTTGAATTATCACAAGAAAAACATTTTAGAAAGGCTCATTATTTTGAAGAAAACCTTTCAGCTGGTTTTAGGTGTTTGATCGCCAATCGAGCCATTACTAACATTGCCACTGGTCTTTTTTCAGTTTTTTTACCAATTTTTCTTTATATTACATTAGGAGAAAATATTAGATATCTAGCTCTTTATTATTTAGCTACTTATCTTTCGTCTTTGTTTCTAACTAGCACTATTCACAAAAGTTTAAATAAGTTCGGATTTAAAAAAGCAATTGGGCTTAGCACTTTAATCGGCGCTTTTTATTATTTAGCAATTTTTTTATTAAAAGCTGATAATTTCTTGATTATTATGCCGATTATGATTTTTTTGATTGCTTTTTGGCGATTTCTTTACTGGATTCCTTATAATATTGATTTTGCCAAATTCACAACCAAAAAAGATCGAGGTAAAGGGGTTGGTTTAATTGAAGCAATATTGAGTTTTGTTGGTATTTTAACGCCTATTTTAGCTGGTTTTATTATTGCTAAATTTGGTTTTAATTGGCTTTTTCTGATAGGCATTTTAATTTTTGGATTATCTTATATTCCGTTAGCTAAGTTGCCACAAACTAAAGAGCGCTTTTCTTGGAATACTGGTCAATTTTTTAAAAAAATAATAGCACCTAAAAATAGAAAATTAACTTATTTTTTCTTTTTAGATGGAGCAGAGGCGATTTTAGCCTCTTTTGTTTGGCCTGTCTTTATTTATAAACTTTTAAAAGGGAATTATTTGGAAATTGGAATTATTTCATCTTTAGTTGTTCTGACTACGGCCTTTTTGCAATTAGTAGCCGGTAAAATTGTTGATAAAAAAAGAGGTCAGATGATTAAAACTGGTGGATTCTTTTATGCCCTAGGTTGGTTGCTGAAAGTTTTTACTATTACCGCTTTTCATGTTTTTATTTTTGATGCTTTTCATCGATTCATGAAGGTTTTTTATCGAATTCCGCTAGATACCGTGATATTCGAAACGGCTTTTCAACAAAAACATTTTATTGATGAATTTAATGTTTTCCGTCAATTTTGCTTGTTTTTAGGGGGTTCTGTAATGGCACTTTTAATAATCTTAATTTCCTTTTTTACTACTTCTATTAATTGGATTTTTTTAGCGGGAACGATAATTGTGTTTTTGATTAGTATTTTTTACAAGAAAATTCAAGATTCTTTAATTTAAGGAGATTTATTAATTATTTTTCAATTTGATGCATAATCATTTTCAACACCATAAATATTTTAAAAAGAAAATTCCTCAAGGATTGAAGGCTTTGTTTGTTAATTATGTAATTATTGATTTAGCCGCCAGTTTATTCACAATGTTTTTGCCGATTTTTTTGTTCGAATTTTTCAATAAAAATATTCAGGCTGTTTTTTGTTATTATTTATTGGTTTATTTATTAACCCTTTTAATTATTATTTTTTGGTCTCGTAAATTAAATAAATTTGGATTTAGGAGGGCTTTAAAAATCAGCATTTTTATTTCAGTTTTGTTTTATCTTGGTTTTTATTATTTAAATCAAGATAATTTATTTTATATAATTCCCGTCTCGATTATTTTATTTGCATTGAGAAATTTTTTGTATTGGATTCCTTTTAATGTTGATTTTGCTAAATTTGCTGATGATCAAGATCGAGGTAAGACCATGGGCTTATTGGAAATTGTTTTGAGTATCACTGGGACAATTGCTCCTTTAGTTGCTGGTTTTATAATTGGAAAACTAGGTTTTAATTTTTTATTTTTGTTAGGTGCAATAATTTTTGTGATGTCTTTCATTCCTTTGTTTAAATTGCCAAGAACTAAAGAAAAATTTTCTTGGAGCGTTTCAAAAACTATCAGAAAAATTTTTGATAAAAAAAACAAAACAGCCGCTTTAACCTTTTTTTCTGAAGGGGCCGAAGGTGTTATTTTTGTAGTAGTTTGGCCAATTTTTGTTTTTCAAATTTTAAAGGGGAATTATTTGGAAGTTGGTTTTATTTCAACCGTAACAGTTTTAATTGTTATTATTGCTCAATTTTTTGTTGGTAAGAAATCTGATGGAAGTGCAAAAAGCAAAAAGAATTTAGTGAAATATGGGGGTTTCTCTTATGCATTGGCTTGGTTTTTGAAAGCCTTTATCTTAACGGCTTTACATATTTTTGTGATTGATATTTTTCACAAATTAACTCAAATTTTTTATAAAATTCCGCTTAATACTTTGATTTTTGAAAAAGCGGCGAAACAAAAACACTTAATTGATGAGTTTACGGTTTTTCGAGAAATTTGTTTAAATGCTGGTAAAATAGTAATGTTGTTGGCGATTTTAGGATGCTCTTTTTATTTGTCTTTGAATTGGTTATTTATTTTTGGTGCCTTATTTTCTTTGTTTGAGGTTTTTTGTCATCGCAATTTCTATTGTTCATTACGGTAAATAAAAATTAAATTTAAAGATTATTTTTTAAAACAAAGTTTTCAAACTTTGTTTTTTTTATGTTAAACTTCTTATAATTAATAATTTTAAAGATATGCAACCTTTAGCTGATTTAGTGCGACCAATTAATTTTGATGAATTTGTTGGTCAAGAAAAAATAGTTGGTTCGGGCAGTTTTTTGCGTCGAATGATTGAAAATGAGAATTTATCCTCGATGATTTTTTGGGGTCCGCCAGGAACGGGAAAAACCACTTTAGCTGGAATTATTGCTAAGCAAACCAAGGCTGAATTTATTAAACTTAGTGCTGTTAGTAGTGGAAAAAAGGATTTGTTAGCGGTAATTAAAACTGCGCAGGGAAATTCAATTTGGAAGAAAAAAACTATTTTATTTTTAGATGAAATTCATCGTTGGAATAAGGTTCAACAAGATGCTCTGCTTCCTTATGTGGAAAATGGGCAGCTTGTTTTAATTGGAGCAACGACTGAAAATCCTAGTTTTGAGGTTAATTCGGCTTTGATTTCTCGAACCCGAGTATTGGTTTTAGATAAATTAACTGAGCAAAATTTAGAAAAAATTCTCAAACAAGCCTTAAAAAAAGTTTTAATAAAAAAAGAAGTTCAGGTTAAACCAGAAATTATTAAAATAATTGCTGAACTTTCCAATGGAGATGCTCGAATGGCCTTGAATACCTTGGAAATTAGTTTAAATCAAAATAAAAAAATAACCCCAAAGTTAATTAGAGAAATTTTGCAAAAATCGCATTTGTATTATGATAAAAAAGGAGAAGATCACTATAATATTATTTCTGCTTTACATAAATCGATGCGAGGAGGCGATGCTCATGCGGCGGTTTATTGGCTAGTGCGAATGTTGGAAGGAGGAGAAGATCCGCTTTATATTGCTAGACGGTTGGTGCGATTTGCTTCAGAAGACGTCGGATTAGCGGATAATCACGCTTTGGTTTTGACTAATACCGTTTTTGAAGCTTGCCATAAAATTGGAATGCCAGAGTGTGGTGTTAGCTTAACTCAATGTGTTATCTACTTAGCTAAAACCAAAAAGAGCATTTTGGCTTATGAAGCCTATAATCAAGCTCAGCAAGATGTTAAAAAATTTGGTAATCTTCCGGTTCCCTTGGCTATTCGCAACGCTCCGACTAAATTAATGAAAGATTTGGGCTATGGAAAAAATTATCAGTATACTCCTAAAGAAGATAGTTCCAGCCAGCAATATTTGCCGGATCAACTTAAGAATAAAAAATACTTTTAAAAATACTTTTATAAAAAGTTAAAGAGGCCTTACAGATTAATCCGTAAGGCCTCTTTTGATTAGAAAATTTTCTAATCTTTTTTATATACTTTTACTTTAGAAGCCTTGATTGTTCGGATGATATTATCCGGATTAGGGCTAATAGCAAAGCTCTCTAGTCGACTGGCGCCTTCATTTTGAAAGTAAAGTCGTGGGTTTAAAAAACGGATTTGAGCTAAATCGGTTTTTTTGATGCCGACAGATGCTCCGAAGCCGCCTCCGACAAAAAGACTGTCTTTCCCCCAGGATTTTCCGGTTTCTAAATTTAGTTCTGGTGTCACTCGCACTCCAGAAACATTTAGATCATAAAGACCAGTTTTTCCTCGAACACTCAAGGTGCTCTCATCATATTCCTCGGCTCCTCCCGAAGTTTTAGCACTCAGCTGATGTTGATATTCAGCTGAAATGTTTTGAATTGGAAGAACTTTTTCGCCTCGAGCTCGTCGTTGTTCATTTTCATAGTTGGCTCGAGCGTGAAGACTCAAGGTTTTTTGACCCTTGGGACTTCCTCCTTGACTAGTGGTCTGTTTAGAAACTCCCAGGCCGAGTCCTGTTGTTTGGTCATTCTTGAATTTTTCAGTAGCTAAGCCTCCTTCAAAGCGATGATATTTATAAGTCGCTTGATAACCGGGTTTTTTCATTCTTCCTTTTCCGGCATTGCCACGGAGTTCTAGGCCAATTTTCCAATCTTGAACTTTCCAGGGGAAAACAGAAACCATCCCATTCCAGTTGTAGCCTTTCCATTTAGTTTTGTCTTTTTTTCCAGCATTTAAGTCTCTGTCTTGAGAATAACCCAAATTGCCGCTCCAATCTTTTATCCCTTTTTTAAAATCAGTTTTAATAAAAGATCGGTTAGTCTTTTTAGGTGAGTCCCTTGTTTTTCTTTGCTCGGTTGGCGAAGTTGAAACTGCTACTATCAAAGGAGCAGTTTTTGCCGAAACTTTACTAGTAATTTGCGTCGGAAGATATAAAGTATCTCCGACTGAAATCCTAGTTTTATTCGTTACTTTTTGCATCTTTCCTTTTTCTAGTTTGTACCACTTTAGGCAATTCCTCCAATTGCCAGTGGTTCTGTAAGCTAAATTTAAAGCATAGCCAGATTTCTTAACCTGAAAAGGCTCATAACCATTTGGAATCGAAATTTGTCTAGCTTCAACATTAGAAAAAAACAATAAGACAAAACTTGTTACTATTAGTAATTTTTTCATAACTACCCCCTATTTTTTTTGATTAAATTGTTCAACTAAAAATTCAAATTGAGCTGAGAGCTCTTTTCGAGTGATGGTTGAATTGGCGGAGTTGGCTTTATAAACTGGGTCAGCTGTTAGTTCTTGAATCCCGTGATTTAAAATAGTTGAAATTCCAGCAAACACCAAAACTTCAACGCTAGTGGCAACTGGAATATATAATCTTTCCATAATACGTTGCCACCCATTTAGGTGTGGATTAGTTCTAACTAATTCTTGAATACGTTCTTTACTAGCAGAGCTTCCAACAATTTTGCCACTAGCTAGCGTGAAGCTATTTCCTAGGCTGGCCTGGAAATCTTTTTCAAAAAGATCCCATTCTGGAGAATCAATTTTAATCTCGCCAAGCGAAATTTTTTCAATCAATCCTAGTTTTAACCAAGCCTGAAAAATTTCCTCTAAATTCATTCCGAATTCTTGAAAAACTGCTGTTCGGTAATCCAAGTCTTTTTCTAGTCGTTGGGAATCGTAGCCTTCTTTTTGTGGATAAGACCTTCCCATTGGAGAAAAAAGCCAGATCATTCCATCTCGATTAGCCAGAAGAAAGCGGTGATATTTAAGGTCTTCTAATTTTCCTAAAGAAACTGTCTCTAGCAGAGGAAGTCCCCAAGGAGTTTTTTCATAAGAGCCTTTCTTAAAATAGGCAAAGTCCTCCTGAATTTTTCTTGTTGGGTCTCGCTGGTCAACTGAGATTACTTTCCAAGTGCCATTAAAACCTATCCCGACGCATTCTACTAAGAGTTTGGGCGGGAAGATTAAAGGAAAAATAACTATAGTGTTTCCATCTTTTCGGATTTGATCTGGATGAGGAGCAGAAACGCTATTCTCCAGTTCTGTAATCCCAAACTTGGGTACTTTAGTCGCACAGCCTGTTAAAACAAATAAACTTAGAAAGGTTATTAAAACCAATCGAAAAAAAGTTTTTGGGTTCATAATAACCCTCCTTTATTCATAAAATTTTCAAAGAACCAAATGGCTCTTTAGTATTTAGTTAGCCAAATCAGAATCTTTCTAAAAACTTAGTTTTTAAAAAGACCTCTTAAATTAACACTTTTTATTAAATTTGTCAAGCGTTTGTAGGTTGAAAAACGTAGACTAGAGTTTGATTTTTAAAAAATAGTTAATTTAAAATAAAAAACGCTTTCTGCGTAGAGAAAACGTTTTTTTAATTTAATTTTTTTTAAAAGAATTTTATAGATTATCTAAATCTTTCATGGCGGTGTCGATGTCGTCTAGAAGTTCATCGGGAGAGCTGTAGGAGTCTAAACTATCAACGGAAGTTTCGATTTCAAGTGGAAGTTCGGGCGGAATAGCCGCATTTTTAGGGATATCATTAATAGGACTCGGTGGGCGCTCAACTGGTTTATTGCAACCAGAAAAAGCGAGAATTCCTAAGATAGCGAAACTTAAAAAGGTTATTTTTTTCATCAGATTTATTTTAAATTTTTATAAATTATTCAGTTAAATCAGGTCGAGCTTCTAGAATAGCGACTTTTATTGCCGGTCGCAAAGTGTTGTGGTAATAATCTCGAAGATCTTTAACGACTGTTTTGAGATCTTCCCGTTCTTCTTTTATTAGTTCTGCTTCTTCTGCGTCATAGGCAGCGTCTAAAGAAGAAGCGACTTTTTCAACTAGATCATTTTTAACCTTTAATTCAGTTAAATAGGTCTCTATATTTGAAGTGTCAATCCCAGCTTTTTCTAATTTAACGGTGATGTTTTCGATTTTAGTGGTCACTCCAGTGGCAATTTTTTGAAAACGTTCTTGTCGTCTTGCTCGCATCTCAGTTCGTTTTTGTTGCATTTCCTCTTTTTTTTCCTCAATTCGTTCTTTGTTCGCGGTTCTTTTAGCATCCATCGTTTCTTTTTTTTCAGTAATGTTTTTTTGCCTTTCTGCTGTTTTGGTTTGGATAGCCGTTCGATTAGCAGTTCTTTCCTCAGTTGTTAGTGCTTGGGCCGATTGCCAAAGGCCAACTAATCCTAAAATCCCCATCACCATCAAAGCAATTTTTTGATTTTGTTTCATTTTTTATTTTAAATAATTAAAATCTATTATTACTATATCATATATACGGATAATAAAAATGAAATTTGCAAAAATTTAAAATAAAGTTATTAATAAATTTTTATTTGGTTATTTTTATGGCGGAGCCTTTGATTAAAGCTAGTGTGATTTTTTGGTAGGCAGAAGCTAGAATTCGTTGAAAAGTGCTTTGAGAAGTTTTCATTAGTTGAGCAGCTTGATTTTGATTTAGATTTTTTAGATTTTTTAAACGAAGAGCTTCTAGTTCTTCGGTGGTGATTTCAACTTCTTTTAAAAGACACAAAGGTACTCCTTGGGGTTTAAAATAAGTGATTCCAGGTTTAAAATTGATTTCTCGAAATAGTTTGGGTCTAGACATAATAAAACAATTAAAGGGTTTTTTAAAAAAATGTAAATCCCGCTTTTAAACGGGATTTACTGACAAAATTATTTGGAATTAATCCTTTGAAGACGATTGCCTGCAGAAGTATTTCTTCGATTTTGTCCAAGACCTCGTCTTGGAGGATTGTTTTTAGCTGTTTCTTCGGTGTTAGCTTTATTTCCATTACATTTACCTAATACTCTGCCTGTTTTTGGACCTTTTCCTCTTGGTCCTGTTCGGTCTAAGTTTGGCATAAATTTAAATTAATAATTAATTCTATTATAAGTATATACCCAAAACAATAATAAGTCAAGACTATTTTGATTTAAATTTAAAATTGATTATAAAAAAGAAAAAACCCAGACTAATAAAAGTGTCAGCTAGGTTAAAAATGGGAAAATTCCAAATTGAAATATAATCAATAACGCAACCAATTAGTAATCGATCAATCAGGTTAGATAAAGTTCCGGCCAAAACTAACAATAAAAAAAAGTTTTTAAATCTATAGATTAAGAAAAACAAAATTATCAAAGAGCATAACCAACCAAACCAAAAAAGAATAGGATTAATAGTTAAGCTCAAAGATAGATTGGGATTGCAGATGGTATTTAAAAAAATTTTCCAATTAGGCAGATTTTTTTGAGAAGCTAGATATTTAAAAAATTGATCTAAGGCAATAAGTAGACCAATTAAAACAATACTAAAACTTGTTTTATTGGCATTCCACGCAGTTTTGAGCAGCTGGATAAATTTCCAAACGCTTGATGGGAATATCTTTTTTACATTTTTCACATTTTCCGTAGGAACCATTTTCTATTTTTTTAAGAGCTAAGACTATTTTTTCTAATTCCGTTTCTAGTGATTCGGTGATGCCAAGGCTGGCGGTGTAGTTTTCAACTTCACTGGCATTGTCCTCTCGTTCTCGGCCATAATCTTCAAATTCTGTTTTGTAATCACCTTCAGCGTCTTGGCTGGCGATTTTTCTTAGTTCCATTTCAATCCGATTTTTTTCTTCGATTAATTTTTCTTTGAAAAAGTCTAAATTTTTTAACATTTTGTGAATTTTATTTTTTTAAATAATCTTTTTAATAATAAAATTTTAACACATTTAAACAGAGCAGGTCAATTCATCTTGTTTACAAAATCTAAGTTTTGGTTTAAAATAGAGTTATTAAAATTATTTAAAAACTTTGATGAGGTTATCACCTCGGAGTTGCGAAAAGAAAGCTTGAATTTCAAGTGATTAGAATTTGTCGGATTGATCCGTAAAAATCAATAATGAAGAACTGTTTATTTGAACAGTCAAAATGAGGTGGTACCACGGCAAGCGTCGTCCTTAATGAAATTATTTTAAGTAATTTCCATTAGATCGCTTGTTTTTTTATTTGCTTAATAAAATGATTATGTTTAAAAAAGTTAGTCCTCAACAAAATTATGCCGAGATGGAAAAAGGAATTTTGAATTTTTGGAAAAAGAAAAAAGTTTTTCAAAAATCAATTACTAGTCGGCCAGCTGATAAAATCTATAGTTTTTATGATGGGCCTCCTTTTATTACTGGAGTGCCTCATTATGGAACGTTGCTTTCGTCAATTGTAAAAGATTGTATTCCTCGTTTTTGGACAATGAAAGGCTATCGAGTGGATCGAAGGTGGGGTTGGGATTGTCATGGATTGCCAGCCGAGAATATGGTGGAAAAAAAATTAGGAATTAAAAGTAAAAAAGAAATTGAAGATGTGGTAGGAATTGATAAATTTAATCAGGCTTGTTTTACAGAAACTTCCAAGATTGCTGATGAATGGGAAAATGTAATTGACCGAATTGGTCGTTGGGTGGAGTTTAAGGGTGCTTATAAAACCATGGATAATAGTTATATGGAATCTGTTTGGTGGGCTTTTAGTCAACTTTATAAAAAAGATTTGATTTATGAAGATGTTCGAGTTTCTTTGTATTGTCCTCGTTGTTCTACTCCGTTGAGCAATTTTGAGATTGCGATGGATAATAGTTACCAAGAAGACAAGGATCCCTCAGTTTATGTTAAATTAAAATTAGAGGGAACGGAAAATAAATATTTACTAGCTTGGACGACTACTCCTTGGACTTTGCTTGGAAATGTGGCTTTAGCAGTTAATAAAACTGTCGATTATGTTGAAGTTCAAGTTAAAAAGCAAAATCAAGAAAATATTAAAAGTAAACCAGCAATTTTTTTCGCGGTGGAGGAAATTTATATTGTCGCTAAAGACCTTTTGAAATCATTAGATGCGGAATATGAAGTTTTAAAAACTTTTAAAGGAAGCGAATTGGTCAGTAAAAAATATCAACCGTTGTTTAAAAGTGAGATTGAAAATGGTTATCGCATTATTGAGGCGGATTTTGTGGGGACTGAAGATGGAACGGGAATAGTTCACATTGCTCCAGCTTTTGGGGAAGACGACTTTAATGTTCGTAAAGTAAATGAATTACCAATAATTATCAATGTTGACGAAGAGGGCAAATTTAAGGACGGAGAATGGAAAGGTGAGCAAGTTTGGGATGCTAATTTAAAGGTGATTGGTTGGCTCAAGGAGCATGATTTACTTTATCGCAAAGAAAACATTATCCATAGTTATCCGCATTGTCATCGCTGTGGCACTAAATTGATTTATAAAGCGCAACCAGCTTGGTTTGTGAATATTGATAAAATTCGTCAAGAATTAATTGCAAAAAATCAAAATGTTAATTGGTATCCAGAGTATTTAAAAGAAGGTCGGTTTGGAAAGGGATTAGAAAGTGCTCCAGATTGGAATATATCTAGGGATCGTTATTGGGGAACGGCGATGCCGATTTGGAAATGCGAAGACAAAGAATGCGGAGAAGTTCAAGTGGTTGGATCTTATGAAGAATTGGAGACACTTTCGGGAAAGCAATTGGATAATTATCATCGGCCAGAAATTGATAAAGTGAGTTTTTCTTGTTCAAAATGTGGTAAAAAAATGCAAAGAATTCCTCAGGTATTCGATTGTTGGGTGGAATCAGGCTCAATGTCTTTTGCTCAATTTCATTATCCTTTTGAAAATAAGGAAAAATTTGAAAAAAGTTTTCCAACTAATTTTATTTCAGAATATATCGGTCAAACTAGAGCTTGGTTTTATGTGATGCACGTGATGGCGGTTGGAGTTTTCGGTTCAGAGGCTTATCAAAATGTTTTAACTTCGGGGGTAATTGCTGGAGAAGACGGACGAAAAATGTCGAAATCTTTGGGTAATTACACTGATCCGGGAATAATCTTGGAAAAATATTCGGCTGATGCTTTGAGATTTTATTTATTATCTTCACCTTTATTAAACGCTCAAAACCTAAATTTTTCCGAGGAAGCAGTGGGCGATATTCAAAGACGGTTTTTAGGAACACTTTGGAATAGTTATTCATTTTTTGTCTTGTATGCCAATGTTGACAAATGGCAGTCCAAAAAAATTAATTTAGAGGAAATTTTGCTTAAAGGTAATGTTTTGGATAAATGGCTATTGTCTGAATTGAATCAATTAATCAAAGAGGTCAATCAAGGTTTTGATAATTATTCGATTATCAAACCGGCTAAAAAAATTGAAAAATTTGTGGATAATTTATCTAATTGGTATATTCGAAGATCTAGAAGACGTTTTTGGAAAAGTGAGGGAGATGACGATAAAAATATGGCCTATCAAACTTTGTGGTTGGTTTTAACTGAATTTTCAAAAGTGATTGCGCCTTATTGCCCTTTTGTGGCTGATGAAATTTTTAAGAATTTAACTGGTAAGGAATCAGTTCATTTAGAAAGTTTTCCAGAAAGCAATGAGAAGTTAATAGATCTTAAAATTAGCCAAGAAATGGCGAGAGTTCGAAAGATGATTGAACTGGGATTGTCATTGAGGGCTGAAAATGGAATTAAAGTTCGACAGCCATTAAGCGAATTGATTATTGAAGGTGAAAAATTAAGAGCTGAATTAGAAAAACTTTTAGTAGAAGAAGTCAATGTTAAAAATCTTTCTTATGATAATCTTTCCGAAACTGAGTTGGTTTGGAAGGAAGTCGAGGGAATTAAAATCGGCTTAAACTTGGTTCTTAACAAAGAGCTTGAAGCAGAGGGTGATATGCGAGATTTAATTCGACAACTGCAACAAGCCCGAAAAGAAGCTGATTTTAAGATTGATGATCGGATTAGTTTAAGTTATCAAAAACATTCGTTGTTTAATCAGTTTTCTTTAATTATTAAAAATGAGGTTTTAATTGAAAAATTTCAAGAAGTTTCTGAAAAACCAGATGGATTTGATTACGAAAAAGAAGTTAAAATTAATGGAGAAAAAATTAAAGTTTGGCTCAAAAATTAGATAAAAAATTAATTAATTTTTAAAAAAATAAAGTGTCGCAGAGGCGCTTTGTTTTTTTGCAGAATAAGCTTTTTACGAATTAGATTATTTAGAAAGAGCTTTATTTGAGTAGGTTTTTTAATAATAAAAAAATACCCCGTCTGGGGGTTTTGATTTTTTTCCGGTGTTGGTTATTGGATTGATAACCGGGGCGCTGGAAGCCCTTGTTTTATTAGTGGCTCAGCGCCACCGGAGTACCGACTTCAACTCATTTTATTATAATTAAAGCCGATGATTTATGCTTCGTTGAGCATATTTTTTTCTTCTACCGTCTTATGGATTTATTTTTTAAATCCTTTTTTGTTGTTGTTTTTGTGATTCTTTCTTCTTTTGTTTTTGTTTTGGTTTGGGATTGCTTTCAAATATTCTTTTTATAACAGTGAAAAAATATTTAAAAGCAATCCCAGGTTAGACAGCTAGAAGGTTTCAATCGTGAATAGGGGGACATCACGATTGAAACTTTCTAGCTGTCAATTAAGACAGTAAAAATTTTGTTTTAAAAAGAACTAAACTTTTGTAATTTCTTGATTACAATACTATTATAGCATTTTTTTAGCTGTTGGTCAATCAGAGAGTCTATCGGCTAAGCAGAGGTAAAAAACTTAATTTATAGGAGTATTTTCGACATTTTTTTCGGAATTATCAGACAAGTTAGCGTTGATTCTTAAGTCTTTCGTAATTTTTAAAGCAGTTTCTTTGGATGTTGTTAGTATTAAATAGTTGTTATCTGTAATTCCCCAATCAATAGCTTTGCTAAAATCTGCTTCTACAAAATTGTAATATCTAATGTTTTTCAAGTCTTTGCTTTTTGCGAAGATAATTAGTTCATCTTTTAAAATAAAAGATTCATCTATAAATAAAGGTTTTAAAAGTTCAGGTAAACGAGATTCGTTTTTGTTAAAAAAAGTTTTAATGAGTTCTTGATTTTCTGTGGTTTTTAAAACTAAACTCATCTTCAGGGTATCTTCTAAAGGATAAATAAAAACCCAAGCCTGGTTAAGTTCATTAGAAATTTCTTTAGGTAATTGAATTTCTAATAAATTTAATAATTCGGAAGAATTTAAAATAGTATCGGCTTGTTTAATCTGATAGTAAGTTCCTAAACTGTTTGAGATTAATGCTTTTTTTCCTAGTAATAAAGTTACTAAACTAGTTTCTTTCGGGTTAAAAGAAAGAGTTTCGCTGTTTTTCAATTTTTCTGGAATTTTTTCCATAGAAGTAGTTGGTTCTGGCGTAATTAGTGATGGTCCTTCTACAGTGGGTTTTTTTATGAAATAAAGATAGTAAATACTAGCTCCGATTGCAATTAAGGAAACCAATAGCAGTACTAATAAGAGCTTACTATCAATTGAAGTTGTTTTTTTAGGGGATTTTTTTGGATTTGAAATATCGGGAACTATTGGTGTGATTGATTTATTTTTGAAAGATGAGACATTCAGTGGTTTATTTTCTTTTTCTTTTGGAGTACCAGTAAAAACGTTAGTTGGGGTTGGTTTCCCGATATTTTCTAGAAAAGGATTGGAAGATTCTTTTCCTCGAATCACTTTTTTGGGTTCTTTTGTTTTTTTTATTATTTTTGTTTCATCGATTTTTGGTTTAGGAGTTGTTTTTTGAGAAAAATCAAAAGAAGAATTTTTTGGTTTTTCATTTTTAAGATCAGTCTCCATCGTTTGCATAACGTAATCGATTTTTTTAGGAGAATTTTCAGAAAGGGTTGTCTTTTTGTTTTCAGTTGGCATTTTTATGAGGAATTTTCAAGTCTTTTAAAGAATAAAATGAGAAGTCAAAAGACTGCAAAATAGTTCCTGATTATTTTTTATATTTAGGAATTGCTTCTAATTGTTCTTTCTACTGCTTGTCTCGCTAAGGTTTGTTGATGCAGGTAAAATTATAACTAGGAACAATTTCCCTTTAAAATTGCATTAAAATTATTAATAACAATTTTATTTAAAATAATTATAACATAAATTTGTCAGAAAAAAAGTTTATTTTTTTTGAGTCTATTCTCTAATTAAACTTACTCGGCCTTGTTTGTCGATTTCTTTAACTTTAACTTTAATTACATCGTCTATTTTTAGATATTTGTTGATGTCTGTTACCCGTTCTTTAGCGATTTGAGAAATATGAAGAAGACCGTCTTGTCCTGGCAATAGTGAAATAAAAGCTCCAAAATCTAAAATTTTAATTACTTTTCCTTCGAAAACCTCACCAGCTTGAATTTCTCGAGTTAAATCCTCAATCCATTTCCGAGCTTCTTCTCCAGAATTTTGATCAACAGCGGTAATGAAAATATTCCCATCGTCTTCAATGTCAATTTCTGCTCCAGTTTCTTCAATAATTTTATTGATAATTTTTCCGCCAGCTCCAATCACGTCTCGGATTTTATCTGGATTAATTTTAATAGTAATAATAGCTGGAGCAAAAGAAGAAAGTTTTTTATTAGGCTTGGCAATAACTTTTTCCATCTCAGCTAAAATGTCTAAACGGTTCTTTTTTGATTGAACCAAAACTTCTTTGGTAATAGCCAAGTTTATTCCATTAATTTTAACATCTAATTGAATCGCATTAATTCCATCTTTAGTTCCAGCAATTTTGAAATCCATATCGCCCCAATGATCTTCGGGTCCTTGGATATCGGAAAGAATTTTATAAATAGAGTCATCTTTTGTTACGATTCCGATTGCTAATCCAGCTACTGGTTTTTTAAGAGGAACACCCGCATTCATCAAGGCTAAGGTTGAACCACAAGTAGAAGCCATCGAAGAAGATCCATTGGAAGATAAGACTTCACTGACTACTCGAATAGTGTAGGGAAAAGTTTCTCTAGAAGGAAGCATTGGAAGGATAGCTTTTTCAGCTAAAGCACCATGACCAATTTCTCTTCGACCTGGTCCTCGTAAAAATCGAACTTCACCGACACTGTAAGGAGGAAAGTTGTAATGATGCATATAATATTTTTTGCTCTCTCTTTCCATTGTGTCAATGAGTTGTGCGGCTCCAGGAGCAGCCAAAGTAGCAATACTCAAAGCTTGAGTTTCTCCTCGATTGAATAATCCAGAACCGTGAGTTCGAGGAAGCAATCCAACTTGGCAACTAATTTTTCGAACTTCATCTAAAGCTCTGCCATCTGGTCGTTGGTTATCTTCTAGGACTTTATCGTGAAAAACATCGTTTAAATATTCGTCTAAAATAAAATTAATTTCGGCTTTTTTTGTTTTTAATTCTTCAACGTTTTCAAATTTTTCTTGAGCGTGCTGATTCAAAATTTCTTTAATTTCTGACATTTTTTTCTTGCCAGCTTCTTTATTAGAAGTATACAAAGCTTTAAAGGCTTCATTTTTATTTAATAAAGCCACTATTTCTTGGGTAAATTCAGGCGTAGCGGTAGTAATAGCGACTGCTTGTTTTTCTTTGCCGACTTTTTCTATGATTTCTTTTTCAAAACGAGCTATTTCTTGAATTTGTTTTTGAGCCATTTCAAAAATAGTTTGAGCATCGTTTTCGGAACATTCGTTAGCATCAGCTTCAATCATATTGATTTTATCTTCGGTTCCAGCTACTAAAAAATTAACTGAATTTTCGGGATTATTAGGATTTTCAGTTATTTTTACCGCGGCTACTGGACCATCCCAGGGAATATCAGAAATTCCCAAAGCCAAAGAAGCAGCGATTACGGCTAGATTAGCTGGATTATGGGTTTCGTCGTAGGAAAGAACAGTCGTTATTACTTGAACTTCATTTCGCATCGTTTGATTAAAAAGTGGTCGAATAGTTCGATCGATTAAACGAGAAGTTAAAATTGCGTCGTCGGATGGTCGAGCTTCTCTTTTGATAAAGCGAGAACCATTAATTTTTCCACTGGCATAAAATTTTTCTTCATATTCCACCATTAAAGGGAAATAATCAATTCCCACTGCTTTATTACTGCTCAGGGTAGCATTAGCCATTATTACTGTGTCACCACATTGAACTGTTACGCTTCCACTTGCTTGTTGAGCAAAAGTTCCAGTTTCAACGATTAAATCTTGACCGTTGATTTTTTTTACAAATCTTTGTTCTTGCATAAATTTGGTTTTGGTTTGCAGACCATAAGCTTAGAATTCTTTTTCTATTGAAGAATTCTACAGAGATTGTTTTTAAGCAATCTTCAACTTAGCCGTCTACAAAACAAAAATTATATTATTAAAACAGCTTAACCCTATCATTTTAAACTTTTAAAGTCAATTCAAGAATAATCAGAAATAGGTTTTTTCTGGCAAATTTAATTTTTTAAAAAATATTAAGATTTATTTTAAAAAGTTTATTTAATGAGTTTAAAAAGCCTTATTTGAAAGTAAAACTCTTTACAGCGATAAATAATTATGTTATTTTATTTTAAGTTATTGTAAATTAATTACGAAATTGTTTCTAAATTATAATTTTGTCTGCCTTGGCAAGCTTTAGTGAGGCGGGCAGTAAAAAAATAATTAAAAATAATTTCCTTACAAGACGTTTTTATAAATCACTCATATTTAAATTTCAGCTTTCCTGTTTATTGAAAGTTTTTAGCTTTTTAAATAAATTTAGCTGGGTCAGGATTTAAATAGAGGAATTAAGGTAAACATTAATAATTTTAAAAATGACAAAAAAGGAAATAAAGGAAGATATTAAAGAAGAAGTTGAGAAAGAAGCAGTGAAAAGTGACAAAGTGACAAAGAAAGAAGTTGTGCAGACTTTATCAATAACGTCGTTATTGGAAAACGGAGTGCATTTTGGTCATAAAAAAGCTACTAGAAATCCCAAAATGGATCCTTATATATTTGGGGTTCGAAAAGGGGTTAATATTATTAATTTAGAAAAAACTATTCAAAAATTTCAAGAAGCGTTGGATTTTGTGGAGCAACTAGTGGAAAAAAATGGTAAAATAATTTTAGTTGGAACCAAAAAACAGGCCAAAACTTTAATTGGCGAGGCGGCTGAAAAAACTGGAATGGCTTATGTTAATGAACGTTGGATTGGTGGGACTTTTACTAATTTTAAGGTTATTTTAAAAAGATTAAAGTATCTAAAAGAGCAGAAAGAAGCTATTAAGGAAGATAAATTAGCTTATTTAACAAAATTAGAAAAAGGTCGTTTGAATAAAGAAATCAAAAATATGGAGACTCGAATGGGTGGATTAGCGGAGATGACTCGGTTGCCAGAAGCAATTTTTGTTTTAGATATAGATAAGGACTTAACGGCGGTAAAAGAAGCTAGAAAACAAGGTATTAAAATAATTGCCTTGGTTGATACTAATAATAATCCTGATAATTTGGATTATTTTATTCCAGCTAATAATGATGCCTTATCCTCATTGAAATATATTTTAGAAATATTAATTCAAAAAATCAATAAAGCTCAAAAGAAGAATCTTCTTAATAAATAAAAATTAATTTTAGATGTATGATAAAAACAATTAAAGAAATAAGGGAGGAAACTGGGGCTGGAGTGGTAGATATAAAAAAAGCTTTAGATGAAGCCAAAGGTGATCGAGAACTAGCTAAAAAAATTCTTCGACAAAAAGGACAAGAAAAAGCCGGTAAGAAAAAAAATAGAACAGTTAAAGAGGGATTAATTGGCTATTATTTACATTCTAATGGTAAACAAGCCTCAATGGTTAAACTTTATTGTGAAACTGATTTTGTGGCACGAAATAACGAATTTAAAGATTTAGCGCGAGATTTAGCAATGCAAGTGGTAGCTATGAATCCAACTGATCTTAATGAAGAAGATATTTCAGAAGAGATCATAGAAGACAGGAAGGAATTTTGGAAAAAAGAATTAGTTGAAGATAAAAAATCAGAGGAAATTAAAAGGAAAATTTTAGAAGGAAAAGCAAATAAGTTTCGTTCAGAAAAGGCTTTAATGTCACAGGTTTTCATTAAGGATTCTAGCAAGACAATCGAGGTTTTAATTAAAGAAAAAATTACTAAATTAGGTGAAAATATCGAAGTAGGTGAATTCATTAAATTCGAAATTTAATTATTAAGTTCTTTTATGATAGTTAAATTTTTTGAATGGGATCAACCTAAGAATATTATTTGCAATTTAGAAAATATTAAAAATGAGGATTTTTTAGTAGTTAATCATGAATGGGGTGGTTTGTATCTAGCTAAGGTTCTTTTAGCTGATCAAGATATTGAAAATGAAGAATCAGTTGGAAATGCTTTACAAAAAGCAACGGATGAAGATTTAAAGAAGCTTTGCAAAAATAAAGCCAAAGAAGAAAAAATATTGGTTGAAGTAAAAAAACAAATTAGAAGTTCTGGTTTAGCAATGAAAATTTTTGAAATAAAATTAAGTCTAGACGAAAAATGTTTAGCAATTGCTTTTGTTGCCGAAGGGCGAGTTGATTTCAGGGGTATAGTTAGAGATTTATCAAGTAAATATCAAAAAACCGTTCGTTTTCAACAAATTGGATCTAGAGATGAAGCTCGGCAAATCGGTGGTTTCGGAATTTGTGGAAGGGAGCTTTGTTGTCGAAAATTTCCAGGAAGCCTGAAAAGCATCACAACTGAAATGGCTCGTTGTCAAATGGTTTCTCATCGAGGAACAGAAAGACTTTCTGGTTGTTGTGGACGTTTAATGTGTTGTTTGGGTTTTGAAGCTGATCAATATCAAGAGTTATTAAAAAATTTACCTCAAAAAGGTGATAAAATTAAAGTAAAAGGAGAAGAAGGCCGAGTAGTCGATTTAAATCCAATTGCTCAAGAAGTTCGGGTCAAAATGAAAGATCACACAATTATTAATATTAAAAAAGAAGACATAGTTCAATAATTTTTTAATCAAGATTTTGATTAAATAAAAAGGAAGAACTAATAATTATAAAAATAAAATGTTTAATATAATTTTTCCAATAATTATCTTCGTTAGTTTAGCTATAATAGTTTTTATTATTGGAAAACATTTGCCAGAATTTGTCGATATCAAGAAAAATGGTTCTGGTCAATCTCGAAAAAATAAATATTTTAAAAATTTAATTAAAAAAATTTTTAATTTAATTAAAAATTTATTTTTATGGCTAATTGATCAAATAATAAAAAAAATTAAAAATTTTTTGACTTTAATTCAATCTTCGATAACTAGTAAAAATAAAGAAATTGTTTCCTCGGAAGTTAAAACTGAGCAAGGAATTGAAACGACTAATTTTTTAGAAAAAATTGTTAAAAAAGAAGAAGCCAAAGAAGCTGCTGCGACAGAAAAAACTGATTTTTTTGAGAAAAAACCGAAAAAAAAGGAAATTCTAAAAGTTGAAAAACCGAAAAAAAGTTTTTTTGCTAATTTCAAAAAAAATCTTAAAGAAAAAATCTTGAAGAAAAAGCGTCAAAAAATTAATCAAGTTTTTCAAGAAATCGAAGAAGATGAAGAAGATAACAGTCAATTTTCTGATGGAATTGTTAAAATTCACGAAAAATCAAATAATAACAATTTTCAAAAAAAGGATTTAATAAATGAAGTTATTGAAATTAAAAAAAATCAGGTTGATAAAATGAGTTTAGACGAAGAGATTGGAGTAGATCGACATGTTTTAGAAAAAAAGTTGATTAATAAAATTGCTCAAAATCCAAGAGACAAAGAAGTTTATCGTCAGTTGGGAGAACTTTATTTGAAGATGGCAAATTATGGTGATGCTGAAGGCTGTTATAAGCAAATTTTAAAAATGGCAGTTAGAGACATTGACGCTAAGAGAAAAATAGAGCGAATTAAACTTTTAAAAAGATCTCAAAGGAAATAATTTTTTTGGAATATTTTTTAATTTTTTTAAATTGATAAGCCGTGATAGCTCAGTTGGTAGAGCACATCCATGGTAAGGATGAGGTCTCGGGTTCGATTCCCGATCTCGGCTCAAGGATTGATTATAAAGATGAAGATAAGGTTGATTTTTATGGAAAAAAGGATATAATAAGTTTTGTTGTTATTCGATATTTGGGTCGGTAGCAAAGCGGTCAAATGCTCCTGACTGTAAATCAGGCGTTGTAATGACTTCGGAGGTTCGAATCCTCCCCGGCCCACAAAGAAGTATTTTAAATTCCTTAAATTAAATCCAAAAAATAAATGTCAAATTTTTAAATTTTAGTCATTTGAAGTTTAGACTTGATTTAAAATTAATTTGGAACAATTTGGATTTTAAGATTATACAGAAATCTTAATTTTAATGAATTAATTAAAGTCATTTTGCCACCTTAGCTCAGCTGGTAGAGCAACCGCCTTGTAAGCGGTAGGTCGTCGGTCCGACTCCGACAGGTGGCTCTAAAATAAGATTTAATGAGTAATTTCAGCTCGAAAGAGTTGTTTTTTTATTGGTTTTTGTGATAAGATGTTTATGTTTGAGGGGATTTGTTGGTATTAAAATTTCAATAAAATTAAGAATGAAAAAAGGTAAAGTTTGGAAAGGAAAAAATAAAATTGGGATTATTATAATTCAAGGTTGGACTTCATATCTTTGTCAAGTCGATCCTCTGGCGAAAGTTTTAAATAATCGAGGTTATTGGATTTATACCCCAGTTCTTACAGGACACAATTCTAAGCCCGAGAAATTGGAGGGGGTGACTTGGGGAAAATGGTATGAAGACACTCTGAAAGCAATCGACAAATTTAAAAAAGAAAATAAGTTTAGTAAGATTTTTGTTATTGGAGTTTCTTTTGGTGGAAATTTAGCTATTTTGGCTAGTTTAAAAAAGAAAATTGAAGGAGTTGTTTTGATTAGTACTCCAATTTTTTTGAGGGATCATTATTGGACAATTTTGATGGCTAAATTTCTTTCATATTTTAAAAAGAATATTAGTAAAAATCGACCGGTTAATTTGACAGGTAAATTTAAAAAACCAGTTTCTTATAATTATTTTCCAATTCAAAGTTCTTTGGAATGCTTTAAACTAATTAAAAAAAGTCGAAAAGCTTTGACAGTTGTTAATGTTCCTTTTTTTATTATCCAAACTAATAAAGATTATTTGGTAGCACCTTATTCTCCTTGGTTGATGTATAATAAAATTAAATCGATTGAAAAAAGTTTATATTGGATGGACGCGGGTGAGGGTGTACATATTGATTTTGAAACTAATCCTGAAAAATATGGCGAGGTGATTGATAATTTTATTGGGTCTATTATTGATAAAAAATAATTTATGCGAATCGGTTTTTTTACTAATACCTATTTTCCAATTTGTTATGGATCAGTAGTTTCTATTGAATCTTTTAGAAAAAACCTAGAAAAACTAGGGCACACAGTTTATGTTTTTGCTCCGGGATTCAAAGATTACAAAGATAAGAGTGAAAAAATTTTTAGATATCCTTCTTTTCTTTTTCGTTATAAAATCGATTATCCAGTTTCAATTCCAATAAGTTCTTCTATTAATAAAAAAATAAAAGAATTAAACTTAGATATAATTCATGTTCATCAGCCTTTTTCTTTGGGGCGAGAAGGTTTGAAGTTTGCTCGAAAATTAAAAATTCCAGTAGTTTTTACCTATCATGCTAAATATGAAGATTATGTTCATTATGTACCTTTTTTGCCGGAAAATTTGTTGGCTGATTTAGTTAAAAAAGAAGCGGTTAATTTCGCCAATAAATGTGATTTGACGCTTACGCCTTCAGAGGGGATAAAAAGGGTCATTCAAAAAAGAGGTGTTGATAAAAAATTAATAAAAGTTTTGCCGACTGGAGTTGATTGTAAAAGTTTTGAAACAGGAGATGGGGCGATGATTAGAAAAGAATATGGAATTAAAAAAAATGAAATATTGCTTTTGAACATTGGCAGGGTTAATGAGGAAAAAAATCTAAAGATGCTTTTAGGGGCAGTTAAAAATATTATTTTAGAAAATTCAAGAGTTAAAGTGATGTTTATCGGCGAAGGTTTTTTAAAGGAAACTTTGCTTAAAAAGGCTAAAAAATGGGGCATAGAGAAAAACGTTATTTTTACTGGGTTTATTGAATATAAAAAAGTTAAGGATTATTGGCAGGCAGCCGATATTTATTTGCAAACTTCGAAATCAGAGACTCAAGGAATTACTATTCTTGAGGCGATGGCGGTGGGATTACCAATTGTGGCATTGGAAGCAACGGGAACAGAAGATTTTATTATTGATAATAAGAATGGTTTTTTGAGTAAAAATCAGGAGCAAGATTTTTTTGAAAAAATTAAATTTTTATTGGAAAATCCTTCTACAAAAAAAAGAATAGCCATTCAAGCCAAGAAAGATGCAAAGAAATTTGATGAAATTGATCAAACTAAAAAACTTGAGAATTTGTATAAAAAATTAATAAAATAAAGCTTGAAAAAGAATTAGCCGTATTTATTCAAAATGAATTTTTTCCGACAAAAGGTCGGATTTATTTTTTAATAAAGTGAAATTTTTAAGATCGGGATCATAGACTAAAAGACTTTGAGCGTAGAGACGAGCTGATTGGATTAATTTCACATCGGATAAACTTTCCATTGCAATATCGGGTGTTCCGGATTGTAAGGTTCCCAGGAATTGACCAGGTCCTCTTAGTTTTAAATCTTCTTCAGCAATTTTGAAACCATCGTTAGTTTTTTCCATCGCTTTTAAGCGGGCGGTGCTATTGGCAACATTATCAGAGGTAAACAAGAAACAATAAGATTGATCTTGTCCTCGGCCAACTCGGCCTCTGAATTGATGGAGTTGAGCTAAACCAAAACGTTCCGCTCCTTCGATTAACATTGAGGTGGCATTAGGGATATCAATTCCGACTTCCACTACTGAAGTTGAAATCAAGATGTCAATTTTTTTATTTTTAAAATTTTCCATAATAATTCCTTTTTCTTTGGGTTTCATTTTACCATGGAGAAGTCCTAGTGAAAAATTAGGGAAAACTTGTTTTTGAAGTTTTTCGAATTCTTTTTTAGCGGATCGAACTTCGCTTATTTTAGAAGATTCTTCGACTAACGGGCAAATCACAAAAACTTGTTTAGCTTTTGCAACTTGTTGTTGGATGAATTGATAAATTTGGTCTCGTCCTTGAGGCGGGATAACTTTAGTGATAATTTTTTTCTTGCCTTTAGGGTATTCGTCGATAATTGATAAATCTAAATTACCAAAAATAGCCAAAGATAAAGTTCGAGGAATAGGAGTGGCAGTCATAGTTAAAAGGTGAGGCAAGATTTTTTTATTATTTTTAGTGGAATTTTTTAAAGTATTTTGTTGTAAGAAAGATCGTTGCTTGACTCCAAACCGATGTTGTTCGTCGATTATAGCTAAAGCTAAATTATAAAAGCTAATTTTGTCTTGAATAATAGCGTGAGTTCCGATAATCAAGTCAACTTCACCCGTTTTAATTTTTTCAGAAAATTTTGTTTTAGAAATTTTTTTATCGTTAATTTTACTTAAAGAACCAGTTAGAAGACCGATTTTGAATTTATATTTTTTTAGTAATTCTTGTATTCCTGAATAATGTTGAATAGCTAAAACTTCAGTTGGAGCTAACAGTGAAACCTGAAAACCTTGATTAAGGGTGGATAAAATGGCCATAACCGCTACAATTGTTTTTCCACTTCCTACATCTCCTTCTAATAAGCGGTTCATTGGCTTATTTTTTTTTAAATCCTGAATAATTTGCCAAGAGGTTTTCTTTTGCGCGTTAGTGAGTTGAAAAGGTAAAGAATCTACAAAATTTTTAATAATTTTTTCATCAAAGGCAATTTTAACAGCTGTATTATTTTCCCATTGTTTTTTTATCTCTAAAGCTCTTAATTGAATTAAGAACATTTTTTCAAAAGCAAACCGTTTTTTAGCTAAAGTGGCAACAGTCTGGTTTTTGGGGAAATGAATATTTTGGAGAGCTTTAGAAAAAAATGGGAGTTTTTGCTCCTGTATGAAATTATTGGGTAGAAATTCTTCCAGTGAAACTTGGGGAAGAGTTTTTCGAATTACTCGACGTAAAAAATAAGAAGTGATGTTTCGATTTTCTGAATAAACGGGAGCTAAACCGCTAGTAGAACCAGTTTTGGAAGTAAGAATTTGTTCGGAATTTTCGTAAAGAGTTTTGTTAATTAATTCAAAATTAGGATGTTGAAAATAAGTCTCTTTGCCTTTATAGATTGAAATTTTACCGCTCAATTGAACATACTTGCCTTTACTTAAAAATCTTAAAGGCATCGCGAAATTAAACCAAACGGCTTTTATTGAGGCAGTTTCGTCTTGAACATAGATTTCAGTTAGGTTTTTTCGACCTCGAAGTGGGATAGATTTTATGTCTAAAACTTTTCCTCGAACGGTTATTGTCTCACCAGGTTGAACATCGATTATTTTCTTTTGCGAGGAAAAGTCTTCATAGCGAAAAGGAAAATAATATAATAAATCTTCGATAGTTTGAATACCGAGAGAGTTTAAATTTTTAGCATTTTTAGCACCAACTTCTGGTGCTAGTGCTACTGCATTATTTAAAAAAAGCATAAGATTTAAATCAGGATTTAAGGTGAAGTATTTTTAATTAAGACTGTATTTTTTAACGTGAGCTGCATAATCGTTGGCTTCATCGCCAAAAATTATATATAAATTATTTTCAAAAGTTTTTAAAGCGGGGTCACCTTTACCAGAGCCTTTTGAAATATAACCGGCTGAGTTTAATTCATCAGCGCAATTAATCCAATTATCATTTTCTAATTTTTGAACTCGAACTCGCCAAGCGGAAGCTTTCGTTAATTCTTCTCCAGTATTTTTTCCGTTGTTAGCAGTCATTATAATATCATCTTTGTGTTCAGAGTAAGCCAAATATAAATTATTATTGTGATCTATTTCAACAAAAGGTTCGATTACTTCGTCGGTGGAATTCTTAAAAGTTGTTCCAACGTTTTGCCAGGAAGTTTGATTGTGTTTATAAACGTAAAGAGGTCCTTTGTTGTTTTCAACAAAAGCTAGATAAAGATTTTCATTTTTATCAATTGCGATTGAAGGACTAAATCCATTAATTTGAGAGATATTTAATTTATCATCTTTTAAATTATTCCATTTTTGACCATTCCATTTTTTGACTTTTACTGTGTGGGTGCCATTAATTTTTTGTTCTTCATAAGACATATAAATAGAATTATTTAAGCTAGAAGCTACTAAATCAAATTCATCTACACTAGAACTTAACAGGTCGGCAAAAATTGAAAGAGATTTAGTGACGGTAGTCCATTGTTTCCCATCCCATTTTTTGATGTGAGCCTGATTTTGAGTCGTTTGTAATTGTTCAGCAAAAGCTACATAGAGGTTTTGGTGGTTTTTGTCAAAAATTAGAGTTGGTTCATGCCCAGGTTTTTCAGATATAAAACCTTGAGGAGACAGTTCGTTCCATTCCTGTTGATTATTAGACCAGTGCAAAAGTCTTATTTTAGAATCGTATTCGGTTTCACTGAAAATTACAAAAATATCTTCGTCTTTAGTTTCAATATTAGGATTACTTCCTTTTCCTAAGCTAATCAAGCCTTCTGGATAATTTTCATCAGAAAGATCAATCCATTTATTGTTTTTATAAGCTCGAACTTGGATTTTTCCAGAATTTTCCTTGCTTTCAAAAGCCCCGATAATAGTTCCTTTTTTGGTTATTCCAATATTTGTTTCTCCCGCAGAGCCTTTGTTTAAAATTCCATTTAAATTGTTTTTATCGCTTAAATCGAACCAACGTTGATTAAAAACAAGAGGATCTCTTTTTTTGAGATTAATTCGAGTGGCAGTTTTTGTGGTTAGCTCTCTTTTTATTTCGTAAGCAGAACCATTTTTACCGTGATTCTCCAAATCAATCAAAAATAGAGCCGGATTTTTTTGATCAGGGGTTATTTTCAGATCAGAAAATCGACCCAAAGTAAAAGCTTCTGTCAATCCTCCGATGTTAATAAAAGGAATACCTCCTTGTTTTGTTATATAGTCTTTCGGACTATTTCCGCTAACTACCGCAATTATTTTTTGATTATTAGTCTTGATTAAATCGAAAATTTCTTCTTGGTTAGTTAGGTTTTGTTGCCAGAGATCTCCGACTGGAGTTTCTATTAGACTGTGATGTGAAAAGATTAAAACTGGCTCAGCTCCAGAAAGTTCTTTTTCAAGCCAACCGGTTTGGCTTTTATTGATAGTTCCTTTGAAATTTTCTGATTTATTGTTTTGGGTAGTGTCAAGAATTATGAGTTTAATTCCTTTGTAGATTTTACTGTAATAAGAGTTTTCTAGTGTTAACACTTTTTTGATTTCTTGAAGGGAATTTTCTTGAGAATCGTTTTTTCCTAAACAATACAATTTTTCAGCTTTAATTTTATTGAAAATAGAAAGTATTTCTTGTAGTTGGGTTGAATTTTTTGTTGTCATTTTTTCTAAATAATCTCCACCACTAATAACTAAGTCTGGTTTAGTTAGATAATTATAATGGGAAACAGCTTTTGCTAGAAAAGTTTTAGTTGAATCTTTATTATTATTGTTGGTCTGAGAATACTCCCAGTCAGTAACAAAACCGATTTTCAAAATCTTAGAATCTTTTTTTGAAAAACAAAAAACAATCAAGGCTATTAAAATTATTAGACCTAGACTTAAAAAAACTTTTTTAGTTTGAGACCTGTCGACTAATAGGTGAGTAAATTTTTTCATATTTAGCTTTAATTAACTGGTGTCCTTAGGGGGATTTGAACCTCTAACCTTCAACTTCGCAAGCTGATGCTCTATCCAATTGAGCTATAAGGACTTTATTTGGATATTCCTTTCGCTACAATTTTATTTAAAAAAACCTTATTTTGGAAATAGCTCTATTTTGTGTTGAATTATTTTATCACAAAAAGATTTTTATTAAAGTCTTTCTATTAAGTCGTTAAAAGAATGTGGATGTTTTTTTTCTGGTAGAAATTTTATTAAACATTTTCTTAATTCAACTGGATTAGTTTTTTTTAAAGGAATTTTTAGAAAGGGTAGAAAGAGTTGATTAGTTTTGAAAGAAAGCTCTTGCAAACTTTCTGGTTCATATTCAATCCAAAAACTTTCCAGAGAATTATAAGAGTAAAGGTGATCGTGAATAAAAATTCCTTCTTTGGTGACGGCAAAGATCATTGTTCGAGGTTTTTTATTCTCAAAAATAAAAAAAGTAAAACCAAATAAAATAAGCAGGATAGATAATAGTAGATTATTAGTGATTAGGCCATAAACAGCCAAGATGAATATAGCTGAATATAAACCAGCCATAAATCTAAAATTTTTTTTATTTTCTTCAAAATCTTGAATTTTCCAGGAAATTAAGGCGTCTACTCTTCTTTTTTTGATGGTTTTTTGTTTATTAGATTGATTTTGTTTTTTGAGCATTTTGTTTTTTTAGTAATTTAATTTTTTTAAGAGCGGTGGTTTTTTTATAAATTATAATTGAAAACATTATTATTACTGTTAAAGAGAAAATTATCCAACCACTAAATTTGATATATTGCTCGATTTCTTCGGCGATCCAACCGAAATAATAACCTAATCCAACTACAAAACTGCTCCAAACAATCCCTCCTAAAATAGAAAACAGGAGAAATTTTTTAAAATCTAGTTTTATCATTCCGGCTAAAATAAAAGTGACATAGCAAAGTCCAGTTGTAACTTTGGTAAAAAATATTATTTGAGCGCCCTTTTCTTTGAAACTTGATTTAATGACTTTAATAACTCCAGAATTAGATTTTAAGAATTTTCTTTTTTTAAGAATTAGTCCTTTTCTACTGAAAAAACCGATATAATATAAAATAACATCGCCGACTATGTCACCAAAAATACTTAAAGTCAGAACAATAAAAACGTTGAAAAATCCCATCGAAGCCAAAAAAGCGGCTCCAAGAGTAGCAATCGGCCCTTCTAAAATCATTAACAATAGCATTAAGGGATAGCCCCAATCATTGATGCTTTCTAAAATTTGTTGATATTCAATTCCGAGCATTTATTTTTAAATAATTTGAAAATAATTCTCTTTAATTTTAGCATTTTTATTAATTTTAAGAAATATCAAAGTTTGAAATAATTTTAAGACTTATCTTTAATTGACTTTTATCTTTTTTTCAACTAGTATTAAAGAGTTATTTGAGATTTTTCTTCCAAGAAAGTCTTTGATGGCGGGGCATAGTATAGTGGTAGTACATACGCTTTGGGAGCGTAATGTCTGGGTTCGATTCCCGGTGCCCCGACAAAGTTATATTCTAAGGGACGGCTAGCTCAGTTGGTTAGAGCGTTACATTGACATTGTAGAGGTCACAGGTTCGAATCCCGTGTCGTCCACAAACAAAAACCCTGAAAAGGGTTTTTGTCTTGTGACGACAAGGGAGTTAAAAAAGAAAGAAATTAGGTTTCGAATTGGTGAGTTTGGAGTGTTGCGTTGGCATTGCAGAGATTTTAGCCGTCTTGCCTCGCCGTAGTTTTAGCGGAGGCGGGTTGAATCGGCGTACACCCACAAATTAACATATAAAAACAGACTCGGTATCTGTTTTTTTATTTGTTCAAAACCAAAGTTTAAAAAATTAGTCTCAGAGAAGCTCTGAATCTAAAAAATTGTAACTTTAAATTTATTTGTCTGCCGATAGGCAGGGTTTGTAATTTGATTTTTTGAATTTATAATTTATTCTAAATTATTTATGATATTTGTTGTAAATGTCTTTTAGAGATTTATTAGTCACGTGAGTATAAATTTGGGTGGTGTTAATAGAACTGTGACCTAAGAGTGCTTGAACACTACGAATGTCTGCACCATTTTGGAGTAAATTAGTCGCAAAACTGTGACGCATTACGTGTGGGGTGACGTTCTTGACAATTCCAGCTTTTAAAGCGCAATTTTGAATAATTCTTTGAATTGATCGAGCAGAAAGTCTTAAGTCGGCTTCTTTGCTGGGTTCTCTGTTGTGTCGAATAAATAAAGCTGGATCAATATCGATTCTTTTTTGGAGGTATTTTTGAATTAAATCGGCGGTTTCTTGAGAAATAAAAACAATTCTTCGCTTAGAGCCTTTGCCAATTATCGAAAATTCTTTTTTCTCTAGATTAATTTTATCTCGATCCAAAGCAATCAATTCTGAAACTCGCATTCCAGAAGAAAATAATAATTCTAAAATAGCTTGATTGCGAACATTTTGCAGAGTTTCTCCCTGAGAGGCTTTGAATAATTCAATAATTTCGTCTAATTCCAAGAAATCAATCGTCCGATCCTTGGTTTTGGCTAATTCTAATCTTTCGGGGGCCAGAGACTCAACCCCATTTTTAGCCATGAATTTAAGCAAACTTCTTAGAGCAATGATGTAATAATTTTTAGTTTTAGTGCCAATAAAGTCTCCGTTTTGATCGGTTCGTTGGCTTAAATAAAGTCTGAAATTATGCACTAATTTATCGGTTATTTGGCTTGGTTTAGTGATTTTTGACCATTCTAAAAAAATTGATAAATAGCGATTATAATTTTCAATTGTTTTGACCGCGCAATTTTTATCAACGGCTAAATATTCTAAATATTCTTTTTTGTATTTTTCCATCGACCATTTTTAATAGTTTCATTATAATTTTATTATAGTTTGGATACTGATATTTTAAAAGTCCAAACTTTCTAACCTTAAGAAGCTGTTTAAGATTTCGCATTCTGCTAAAACGATGAAATTATGAGAGAAAAACAAGCTGGAAGTCGAAGCATATTGAGATACGCTGAGACTGAAGTGAAGTTTTGTAGCCAGAATTTCAATGTTTTAGTAAATGAGCAATTGAATTTTTCGGTTATTTCGAACAATTTATCTTGCGTCGAGATCTTAGACAGTTTCTATGGACTTTATAGACTTTTTGAATCTTCTCTATTGACAATAAAAGCCCTTATGGTACTATTGTTCTGTTAAATAATTTCAGTAAATAATCAATAAAATGACAATCATCTGATGAAAGCCACTCTATTCTAAATAGAGGGATTTCTATAGGTTGAGGGTCAATATGGGAAATTAAAGTTATTAAACGTATTTCTACTCAATTTACAAAATATCGAAGTGAAATTGGAACAGTTTTGAAAGACGGAAAGAAATTTAAGAATGGGCTTAAGAGCTTAGCCGATAAAACAAAAAAGGCAGAAAAACGACTTATTCAGTTCTTTAAAGAAGGGCGTAGTCGAAAGATTTTAGAGTTTTTTCGAAAAAACTCTGCTTTAGTGGTGGTAATAATTACCGCTTTTGTTATTATGGCTGGAAATTTAAACAATAATAAGGATGGACAAGGACTTTTGTTCGGTTATTTAGAAAAAGAAATTGATAATAAAGAAAAAATTATTAATCGAGTTAAAAGTCATACCACTCAGAATGGTTTATTAATGGCTCCTTTGGCAATGGCTTCAGCCTTGTCTGAGGATGAAGGAATCGAAGCGACAATGTTGTCGGATGAAGACGCGATGGTCAATCAATTGCAACATCAAGTTTTAACGGCTTCTACCTTGCCAGATGCGGAAAAATTATTAGATCAAGGAGCTGATGTGGCGGTTTATCTAGTGAAAGAAGGCGATTCAGTCAGTGTTATAGCGGATAAGTTTGGTATTACGGTTAATACTATTTTGTGGGCCAATGATATTGAAAATGCTGCGCTGATTCAACCAGGGGACAAAATCTTTATTTTACCAGTAGCTGGTTTGAAACATATTGTTAAAAAAGGCGATACGATTAAAAAATTGGCCAAAGAGTACGAAGCCGATGAAAAAGAAATTATTGCTTTTAATGATTTACCGGCTAATGGCGCAGTGGAAGAGAATGCGGAATTGATTATTCCGGGTGGAAAGAAAGATGATCCTGATTCATTATTTTTTCAAGAACGTAATTATTATGATTCTGGAATTGCTGGTTCGGGACGAGCACCTTCTATTATTGATCGAAATCCAAAAGGTGGACACACTTTTCCTTATGGTCAATGTACTTGGTTTGTCTCTCAGAAAAGATATGTTCCTTGGGGAGGAAATGCTGGTACCTGGTTATACAACGCTAGGGCTTATGGGGTAAAGACAGGAAAAACTCCGAAGGTGGGTTCAATTATCGTTACCAGTGAAAGTTGGTATGGACATGTTGGAGTAGTGGAAAAAGTTAGTGGAGGAAATATTACTATTTCGGAAATGAATTATAAGGGGTTTGGAGTGGCTAGTAAGAGAACGATTAGTTCCAGTTCCAGAGTCATAAAAGGCTACATCTACTAGAAGGGCTTTTAATCTGTTATTTGGTACTTAAAAAATCTGAATTCTTAGATTAATAGGTTTGGTTTAAGCTTTATTTAAATTTTAAACTAGCTTATTTTAGAAGCATTTAATATTTAAACTGCACCTAAATCTAAAAGTCTTGTTATATATTGAAGCTTTGTGTATATTTTAAAAACCTCTGAGAAATCAGAGGTTTTTGGTGTAAAAAGATATTTCAGATATCATAGTTAAAGGAAGAAACTCGATTATTTAATAATTGAATATTTAAGCATTGTTTATTGAGTGAGTGTTGAGGGTTGGATGTTAAATATTTCCAAATTAAAGGGTCATTGAAAATTTAAAAATTAAATATTAGTTATTGAATGAATATTGATTATTGAATATTTCAAAGCACATCCTTCCAAAACAACCTTTCAGTCTTACTAGAAGCATCGCTAGAGATTTCTTTAGTGGGTTTAGGCTTTGGAATACTGGAAGAATCAATCTTCAATTGCATTACGACTATTTGACCGAATTGGACGGTGCTTTTTAGCTTAGAAAATTCTTTAATGGTTTTTTTAACTGATTTATAGCCACCGGTAGTAGTGTTGATGGCAAAAATATCTTGTTGACCAAAAAGCTCTTTTTCTTTGGCGATAAAATCCCAATCAACTCCAGGACGAGCTTGTTCTAATAAATATTTCAAAGGCTGTTTGTATTCGGCTTTAGTCCAAAGTAGAACGTGATCACCTTGAGAATTTTTGAGAATATAGTTAACTGCTCGTTGAAATTGTCCTAAAGTTATCCCGTCGTCTTTTTGAAGAATCAAGGTTCGCTCAGTAGGGATAGCTTTGGTTTGAGAGAGTTTTATTTCAGTAAACCATTGTTTGATGCCGTAAAGATTTAAAATTAAAATAGTGAAAACAATTAAACTAGTTAAAAATAACGCTTTTTTGGGAAATTTCTGATCCAACCAAATTAGGAATAAGCCAATGATAATAAAAGGCACAGGGAAAACTGGCACAAAATAACGCGGTCTCAAGCCATAGGAAGTAGTAATGGTGAGTAAAAAGAAAAACGAAATCCAAACTGGGATTAGAAACAAGAAATTTTTCTTAGTTGGATTTTTTTCTTTTCGGTAAAAATAGATTGATAAAAATATTCCTAGAGCCATTGAAAATAGGCCAAAAGTAATTGGAATTGGGTCGGATTTATTGCCGGAGCGATGTTCGAAAGAAGTGGTGATTAAAAAATAGGCTTTAGCTTGTTCTCGGAAATTTCGGGTTAATTTTTGCCCAAAAGTTTTGTCTTCCCGGGCTTTTTCAGTGAAAGCTCCTAAGAAATTCTTAGAATTACTAAAATCAGTTTTTAATTCACTAACAATCATCGGAGTATAAGTCAGAACAATTACGGCGATAGCTGTCCCAAAAGTAATTAAAATATTTTTAGTCAGAACTTTCTTTAAATTAGTTCCCAATTTTTTAATTTTAAATAGATCAAAATGATAGAGGAAAAATATTCCTGATATTCCAATAAGGGCAAAAAAGGCGTAAAAATGGAATTGCGAGGCCATGGAAAAACCAAAAGCTCCCAGAGAAAGCCATTTAATCTGATCTTTTAATTTTTTGCTTTGAGCGAACCGGAGCATTCCATAAAAAGTCAAAAGCATCAAGAATGGGACAGAATTAGGATTCCAGGCAAAACGAGAGTATTGCACTACTAAAAAGGAAAAACTATAAAGTCCGGTAATCATCAAAGAATGTCGAGGAGAAAAATACAGTCGGCAAAAAACAAACAGCAAAGGAATGGTTAAAATCGATATTATTAGATCAAAATAAGCAAAAGCTGCTGGGTCAGTGGAATGCAAAATTCCAGCCGGTAGATATTGGAAATAATAATAAGCTGGTCCTAAATGAAGATAGTCGTTACCGACTTTAGTAGCCCTCGGTCCGAGTAAAGGCAATTCACTTGGTCCATTGTTAACCGCTTCGGCTAACAAAGCACAATCTCGCCCTTGGTCCCACTTAAAAAATAACCAATCATGATGATTCCAAACTCGCAAAAATATCGTCCCCAGCATCATCACAGCAAATATCCCCCAAAATAGTTTATTTTTATTCATATTTTTTAGTATTGAAAATTTAGTTATTGAAAATTTAAATTTATTCAACATGAGGAATTTGGAATAATTTGGATTTTAAAATTTACCACTTATTCTTCCCTAAATTTATACTGTATCGCCTCGGCTAAATGATTAACATTAATGTCTTTAGTGCCTTCTAGATCGGCAATAGTTCTTGAAACTTTCAAGAGACGGAAATAGGTGCGGGGAGAGAAGTTCATTTTGTTAATTGCTAGACGTAAAAGTTCTTTTTCGGGTTCACCGATTGGGCAGAATTTTTTTAATTGTTGATTGTTCATTTCAGCGTTGGTGAAAATTTCAGTATTTTTAAATCTTTTTAGTTGGATTTCTCGGGCCTTGATAATTCGCAGGCGTATGTCTTCACTTTTTTCAGCTAAAGCGTTTTGCGTAATTTTTTCAAATTTTAATCGAGGAACTTCAATCTGTAGGTCGATTCGGTCTAGAATTGGGCCAGATAATTTTTTCTTGTAGTGACTGATTTGATTAGGAGTGCAAGTGCATTCCTTTTGGGGGTCACTAGCGTTTCCGCAAGGGCAAGGGTTCATCGCCGCCACTAGCATGAATTTAGCGGGAAAACAAAGGGTGCCATTAGCTCTAGAAATTGAAACTTCGCCGTCTTCTAAAGGTTGTCTGAGGTTTTCAATTAAAGACCTTGAGAATTCGGGAAATTCATCTAAAAATAAAACTCCGCGATTGGCAAGAGAAATTTCTCCTGGCCTGGGAAATGTTCCGCCTCCAACTAAAGCCACCGCTGAAGCGCTGTGATGAGGACTTCGAAAAGGGCGTTCGGTAATTAAAGGTTGATGACTGTTAGTAATTCCAGCAATTGAATAAATTTTTGTTACCTCAAAAGCTTCTTTTTTGGCCATTGGGGGCATAATGCTAGGAACGGCTTTAGCTAACATCGTTTTTCCCGAACCTGGAGGGCCAGACATCAAGATGTTGTGGCCTCCAGCGACTGAAATTTCTAGGGCGCGCTTGGCGTGATTTTGGCCTTTGATATAACAAAAATCAAGGCTGGATTCAGTTTTAAGTGTTTCTAAGTCAATAGTTTTTTTAGTAAATTTTCGAAAGCGTTTTTCTTTAAGTTGGTCGACAAAATCTTTCAAGGTTTTAATCGGAAAAACATTCAAGTCGTCCACTAAATTGGCTTCTCTCGCGATTTTTTTTGAAAGAAAGATGTTTTTAATTCCGTGTTTTTTGAGAGATAAGGCAATTGATAAAACGCCTTTGATGTCTCGGAGGCGTCCGTCCAAAGACAATTCACTTAAAAAAACGGAATCTTTCGGCAGTGCTTCAATTTGTTTAGTCACAAGTAAGATTCCCAAAGCAATTGGAAAATCAAAAAATGGACCTTCTTTTTTGAGATCAGCCGGAGCTAGGTTGACGGTAATTCTTCCGAAGTGATGAGGTGGTTTGAAGCCAGAATTTTTGATGGCGCTGGAAACCCGTTCCTTGGCTTCTTTGACGGCCATATCTGGTAATCCGACAATATTAAAAACTGGTTGACCAGGAAGAGTGTCAACTTCGATTTCGATTAGGTTTCCTTTCATGCCGTAGACTGAGGCTGAGAATACTTTTGAAGACATTGTTTTAAAAATTAAAATTTTGGCGTACTTCTTTGTTGAAATTTCCGTTTTTCATTCGATGTATCAACTCAATACATCTCATTCAATGCTCAATTTCGCCTTGAATTGCACTCAAAATTTTAATTTTTATTAATACTTAGAAATTTTAAATTTAATTAATTTTTAAGCCTAGTTAGTTTTTTGTTAAAACTTTCTTTATTTTAGGGCTTTAAATTTGTTTATTTTTGTGCGATAATGATTATTGTAATAATAGCATAAGTTATGAAAAAAGAAATTAATTTAAAGAAATTTTGTCAACAATTATGGTTTTTACTGAAACCTTCACGAAAAAAAATCGTGATGTTGATTTTTTTTATAATCATTATTGAAATTATTGAGTTGGTAGGGCCTTATATTTTAAAAATTATAATTGACTCAATTCTATCTTTTGACAATGAAAAAATAGGAATTTTATTGGGTTGGGTGGGCGTTATGTTTTTAGCTAATCAAATTGTTTCTATTTTTGAGTATAGTAGTAGTCGAAGAACTTTGGGTCTTATCGCTGAGGTTCAATATTATTTGACTAATAATGCTCAAAGTAAAATGGTAGAACTTAGTCTTTCTTATCACGAAAAAGAAAATACTGGTAATAAAATTATTAAAATTCAACGAGGAATTGATCGAATTATTGAACTTTTAAGAAGTTTGTTTTGGGAGGTTGTTCCAACTTTTTTTCAGATAGTTTTTACTACCGTTGTTCTTTTTTGGATTAATTTTTGGTTTGGTTTGACAATTTTATTTTTTGTTCCAATTTTTGCTTGGATAACTTTGAAGGTTAATAAAAGAGTTCACCCACAAAGAGTTAAAATTTATAAGAAAGGAGAAGAATCTTCTGGTTTAATGACTCAGTCAATTGTTAATATCAATACTGTTAAGTCTTTTGTTCAAGAGCAAAAAGAAATTCAAAGTTTTAAAAAGATTAATAAAACTATTCGGGATAATTTTATTCAAGTGTTTGGAGTGGTTATTCGCTACAATCTTTTGCGTAATTTAGTGATTAACCTAGGGCGAACTAGCGTTTTATTCTTTGGAATTTATTTGATTTGGAAAGGACAGGTGACAGTAGGAAGTTTGGTTTTTGCCATTACTATCTCAGAAAAAGCTTTGATTTCGCTGTTTCGAATTTCTAGGATTTATGATCAGATTATGGAAAGCAGTGAACCGGTGGCTCGATTGTTTGAATTAAATTTAGAAAAATCGGAAATTGAAAATTCTAAATATGGAATTAAACCTAAATCAATAGTGGGAGAAATTGAGTTTAAAAACGTTTCTTACGCTTATAGTGATAATCGTAGAAGAGCCTTGAGAGATGTTAGCTTTAAAATCTTGCCTAATAGTATGACGGCCTTGGTTGGACCTTCTGGGGGTGGAAAAACGACGGTAGCTCGAATGATTTTCAGACATTATAATCCTCAATCAGGACAAATTTTATTAGATCAGCATAGTTTAAAAGAATATGATTTATACGCTTTTCGGAATTTTATTTCGATTGTTCCTCAAGACGTGGAAGTTTTTAGTACTACTATAAAAGACAATATCGCTTATTCCAAACCAGGAGCGACTTTGAACGAAATAAAAAGAGCGGCTCGAATTGCTAACGCGGAGGAATTTATTGGCAACTTAGAAAAAGGTTATGACACTCAGGTGGGTGAGCGAGGAGTGAAATTGTCTGGTGGACAAAGACAAAGAATCGGAATTGCCAGGGCCATTTTGGCGGATCCTCGAATTCTAATTTTTGATGAAGCCACCAGTAATCTTGATTCTTATAGCGAAAAATTAATTCAAGATGCGATGGAAAAAATTAGACAGAATCGAACTGTGATTGTGATTGCTCATCGTTTAAGCACTATTAAAAAAGCTGATCAAATCTTTGTTCTAGAAAATGGCTGTTTAGTAGAGCAAGGCACTCATCAAGAGTTAGCTCAAGAAAAATGTGGATTATATCGAAAGTTAATTGACTTACAAAGATTGAATCAGGTTGAATAAAGATTTGGATTAAAGGCTTGATTTTTGGGCTGTATATGATATTATCAATCTTGTTGATTAATGAAGTGTTAAGGTTTTGATGCGAGATGAATTTTTATTATGAGGAGTGATAATTTTGTGGTAAATTTATTAAAATATTTATGATACTTATATTTATAAGTTGAGAAAATTTAGTCGAAATTATTAATTTACAGTAGAAAAATCTACTAGATTAGAAAATCTTAGATGCCGGGGTAGCTCAGTGGTAGAGCAGAGGACTGAAAATCCTCGTGTCGTGAGTTCAATTCTCACCCTCGGCACTCACATGAATTTAGGGTTATCTGTTATTTCTACTGCAAATTCTAAATTTCAGTCAAATTTCCTTCAAACTTTCTCAACCTATGGACATAGGTGTCGAAAGTTTTTGAAAATTTGTTCTGTAATTTAGAATTTTCGTAACGAAAATCAGATAATCCTAAATCCATAAAATCTGTATAATGTATTTATTTCAGATTATTTACCGCAAAATTTTTACTTTTCACAACGAAAATCACACAATTGAGAAATTAAAATGTATTTAGAATGAAAATTTTTGTAACGAAAACGACTTCATTTTGAATTCACAAAAAATGTAAATATGCATGTTATAAAAATAGCAAAGATTGAGTTTAGAATTTTGTATTTTGAACACATTTTTAAATTATTTTAAATTAATAAAATAGAAGTGTAGTTTTTGTGTCTAAAAATTAAATTATTAAAAATTATTTGAAAATTGAAAATTAGAAATTGAAAATTAGCGTCAGTTTGCGGGTATAGTATAATGGTTATTACTCTAGGTTGCCAATCTAGTGATACGGGTTCGATTCCCGTTACCCGCTCAGAATTTGAAGAAAGCGTTTGTGGGAAACAAAGAGAGCAGTTCTAAAGAGCTGTTTTTTTGTATGGTAAAATCAAAATATTTGAACAATTCCCATTTTATTGGTTATTAAATAATCTAATTTCAGTGATTTCTTGCGAGTTGTATTAAATTATTTTTTGTTTATTTCTTCGAGTAGTTCTAGCGTCACTTTAACTGAAGGGTTTTGAGTGTTTAGAAAAGTGATTTTTCCGTCGTATTTTTCCTGCAATGGTCTTAAAAATTCATCTCCCCAAGACGGAGAAAAGGTGATAACATCTATAAAATCAATTTCAATGGTTTCATTCTTATTTAAAATTTCTAGAGAAGGTTTGAAAGCCGCAAAGGCTTCGCGACCAGCTTGTCTGGAGATAAGGGTGGTTCCAAATTTTTTTAATTCAATTTTCATATAATTATAGATAATTAAAAGTTAATTAAAGCCAGGCAACCTCTGAACCCTGTTTTTCCTTTGTTAACTAAAAGGGGAAGATTTTTGTCCGTTAAATGAAGAGTAGCTGTTCCGGTTTGAAAATATAAATCTATATGAGTCAAGGGAACAATTTTTTTAACGAATTTTAATCCGTTTCCTCTTTTTTCGGGGGCTCTTCCGGAAATAATTTCGGTAAAAGCTGTTTCTAGCGCTTGTTCATCAGTTTTCAATTCTGGCTTTACTCTTTTTAATGTTTTTAAGATGCCTTGTCCTCGATCAGCTAAAACAATTTGTCTTTTGAGCAAGTCTACTCCAAATAAAATTCCAGGAGCATCAGGCCAATTTCCTAGATTATGATCAAACGAATTATTTCCAATTTCTCCCACGGCTGCGACAATAAGAGAATAAATCTCTTTTAAATCTTCAACTTCAGAAAGTTCATTTTCCAATTTTTTAATATGGAATTGCAAATCTGAACTATTTTGACAATAAAATTCTTTTTTTGGTTCAATCGTTTTCTTTGCACAAGCCCATTTTAACGCCTCTGAAAATATTGATTTTTGAGGAATACGAGATTTAATTTCTTTAAGGAAATATTGTCTGCGACCTTTAGGTGACATTATTGGGATTAATTTTCCACTTTTGTGCCATCTTTGAAGTGTTATTACGGAAACACCGAGCATTTTGGCAGCTTTTCCGATGGGTATAAGTTTATTCTTTTCCATAAATATTTTTTATACTTACAAATAAAGTGTAGCATTGTATAGATATTTTGTCAAATATATATTCAAAATGTATACATATTTTATAAAATATGTATACATTTAATAAAAAACAAAATATTTATTAATTTTTGAAATAAAAAGCTTTCGTTTACAACTTAATTTAATTATTTGAACTAATTTTTTAAAAATCGATTTGAGGGTAGGATTTAAGCTCGAAGTTGATTGGCGATGAATTTATAGGGATTATTTGCCATTGACAATAGTGGATTTTTGGTATATAATACTTGTGTAAGTTAAATATTTCTGTTGTTTAGGTGGTTCGCATATTTTTTTGTGAAGCACTTTTTATTTTGTAAATTATTTTTTGGAAAATTTCTTTGTCAAAAATTCCGCTTTTTGCTCACTGTATGTAAAATACAATTCACTTGAATGCTCATTTTTTCCTCGAACTTTTCTAAAAAATAATTTATAAAAGATGTTTATTGAAAATTTAAAATTCAATATTATCTAAAAATAAAAAGTAGTTTGCTTGAAATTTGGGAGCTATCATCAAATAAAAAAAATAAATTAAAGAATTGTTGGTAGATAAAAATTAGAAAATTTATTTAAAAACAATTTTCAAAAAAATGAAAACTAAAAGCGTAAAAAACAATTCAATCATTTTTCTAGCAGTTTTGACCCTGTCGCTTTTGGGATTGAACGTGGTTAAGGCTGATGAGCGGGAAATTGAAAATCAAATTATCAATTATGTTAATCAAGAAAGAGCAGTTCAAGGATTGGAGCAGTTAATTGAAAATGACATTTTAAATGAAGTGGCTCAGTTGAAAGCTCAAGATATGTTAGGGAACGATTATTTCGCTCACACTTCTCCCGAGGGAATTGATCCTTGGCATTGGTTTGATAAGGCCGGTTATTCCTATAAATATGCTGGAGAAAATTTGGGGATGGATTTTGAAACTGCTAGTTCTGTTCACGAAGCTTGGATGAAAAGCGAGAAACATCGAGAAAATATTTTGTCAGCTAAATATGCAGAAATGGGAGTGGCGGTTAAAAGAGGTATTGTTGATAATAAGGAAACTCAAATTGCAGTTCAAGTTTTTGGAAAATCATTGGTTGAGATGACTTTAATTCCAGTGGAAACCAAGAAAAATGTTGAACCAGTTGTCTCGGAAGACGGAGTGATTATCGCTCAAAGTTCAATCCATTTTTGGCAAGGCGACAATAAAAAAGACAACGAAATGCTAGTTTCAGCGGAAATTCAAGGTGAACCTCAAGAGGTGGCGGTGGTGATTGGAGCAGAGGAATATGTTTTGGAAAATTTGAGAGATGATATTTATGTTAATTTGATTTCTATTAAAGGGTTAGATATTAAAAACGAAAATGTTTTAATTAAAGCTATAAATAACGAAGAAGAAGCAATTTTTAGCAAAGTTCCAGATAAATATTTTGCTGAATATTTAATTGAAAAAGAGGACCAAAAAGAAGAAGACAAACAAGTGGTGGCAATGTTAAATTCGGACCAAAATAATAATAACGATTTTTTGAATCAAGCCAGATTGTGGTTTAATAAAACGGGATTTATGTTTTTGATTGTTGGACTGTTTGTGATTACCATTTTCAATATTTGGATTTTGGAAAGAGAGGAAGAGAGGTTGTTGGAATTAAAGACTTAGAGCGATCGAAATTAAGTAATGAAAAATAGCAGTAATTTTAAAAATTAAAAATAATTAATGTGACATAAAAATCAAAACAAGTGAGTCAAATTTAGAAATCTTCACAGCGTAGTTCTAATTTTGACTTATTCTAAGGAGGTTAGTCAATAATCTGTTTAGAATAAGTCGAAAACAAAAAAATTTAATCATTAATTTGAACCTTTACAACTGAATAATGAGAACTAGCTATTTATTTGAATGAGGGATTGAGTCTAATCTTTAATAAATTTAATTAGCTATTTCTAACGGAACTATTTTAGGACAAAACTGTAATTAAAAACAAATTTGTCTAAAAAAAGTTTTGTCTAAAACAAAACAGCTAACACTGTTAACCTAAGAATAGAAATCTCTAGTCTTGTTTAGGAACTACGTTTTTGGCGCATTTCTTTGGCTGCTCACTCGCTGAAGCTTGATGAGGCAGATGGAATTTTAAATTACTTCTCAATATACCTCTGAGTACATTTCGTTCGTAATTTGAAATTTTCCTCGAATTGCCCTCAAAAACGTAGTTTCTAGATTTTAAAAAAAGTAGAAACTTAAAATCCTAAATTTATTTAGGATTTTTTGTTTGTCTGAGATTTCTTTGGGTTTAATCGCGGTATTTGTTGAAGTCGAATTTAGGAAAATTTTCGTGGGGAAAGTTTTATTTTATAAAGTTGGCTTGACAATTATGTAAAAGTATGCTATAGTAAATTGTTAATCAGAATATTAATTTGGGTTAGCTACGAAAAGTAGCTCTTTGACAATTTAAAAAAGGGGAGAATTAAAAATGATTAAAGGCACAAAAAAAGTTGTAGGAGATCTTGGAAAGGAAGCTTTAAAATATGCGACTGTTGAGCAGGTCTTAAAATTATTGAAAACTGAAACTGGAAAAAAAACTTTTGGCAAACCGTTTAATATTGGGCCAGACGATGAAGGTGTCTTAGACGATGCCATCAATGAATTGGCTCTTCACGAAAAAGCAAATATGGAGGAGCTAAGAATAGATTTTTATTCCTTTTTGGATGAGCTAGAAAAGAATGATTTTAGCTCAGAATGGCTGAAGGCTGTTTTAGTTTCTAAGAATAAGAAACAAAAAAATGGCTTAAGTTCAGCCGCGATTACAATCGGGTCAATTTTGAAGAAAAAAAAGTTTAAAGAAAGGGTTGCAGTTGCAGGATCGCAACTAATTCATAAGAAAATTTTAACAAAAATTAAAGAGGGCTTGCATATTGTAAAAGATCCGAATAGTAAGGATCTTAAAATTTTAATTAAAAAGCAAGGAATTTTTGAAAAATTTTCTAAAAAAGCAGAAGAAATCAAAAAAGAATTTAAGGATTATTCATGGAGCTTCGCCAAGAGGTTTTGGCTTGGATTTGGTGTTTTAATTGGCTTGGTCGCTATTATTGAGTTTTTTAAATAGTTAGTTTGAAATAGGAGGAAATTCATGGGGATTATAAAATTTTTGTTCAATTTAATTTTAAATATTAATGGCGCAGTTGCAGTTGTTTTTGGATTGATTGTCTGGTATTTCACCACTTTTTTGTTGGGAATTGTAACAATCGTTTTAACTTGTCTGATCATTATTACTCATCCTAGTCTCAATATCAAAATTGGGCAAAATGATTGGCGGTTTGGTATTCCAATTTTTCCGGGGGCAGGATTTTTTAAATTTTCTTTAGTTTTAGTCTTGATTTATACCTCTTTGGTTGCTTTTTCGGGAGAGGAATTGACCGATTCTTATGTGAGGGATCTTGATTTTTTTCGATCGAAAAAGGTGGCAGAAAAGCGGATCGAAATTATTAAACCGGGAGGTATTTTCTACATTGAAACTAGGCAATGGAGAAAAATTGATGAAAAAATAACTGGTCGCTTTTTGAATGAACAAAAAGAAACGACGACTGGCGAAAAAATTCGGAAATATCAATTAGAAGGAGAGACCAAAGATGTTTATGATGGTCTTAAGGTCTGGGTGCCGATTCTTCAAACCGAAAGAAGCAATCTTTTCGGTGATATTTTCAAAAAATTTTCCAGCAAGCAGGAGATAGCTACTACGAAAGATCTGTCGGCTGGGGAAGGAAAGGATAAATCGGATTCTTTGGATAAAAATAAGAATTCGGTGGAGGCGGTCTGTTTGTCTCCAGAAAAAGTTGTTCTTCAGGATTTTCATAAGACACCAGATAAATTTATGGTGAATTTGGGGGATTACTTCAGGAAAGGGGATTTGGTGGAGGTGTTTGAGAATTTTTCTTTAAAAGTCAAAAATTCTCAACCGGAAAGTTGGATGATGATTGGGGGAAAGCCTTATCCTTCAATTTTCGAGAATCCGGCAATTATAAGAAAAGGAACCCGATTTGTGTTCCTTAACAAGTATATAAATTTCGGAGTTTATAGCAATGGAGCTCAATCTGAGTTTTCGGGGCTGAAGCTTCGAAAAATAAGAAATATATTATAAGAAAAGGTCGCAGACAGAAACTTGTCAGCGACCTTTTTTGCTTTTTGAAAATTGATTTTTATTTAAATTATTATAAAACTCCTCGTAGAAGCCAATCAATACTAAAAATGATAACATAGCTACTTCCAACCGTTACTACAGCGATGATTGCGTATTTGAAATATTGTTTGGCGTTTTCGAGGTTTTGACTACGAGCGTCCCCCATCGAAAAGAGATACATTAAACCAGTGATTACAAAAGCCAAAACGGCTAAAATTAAAAAAATTGTTAATAGCCAAGTGACGAATTGGGTTAGTAGGAAGATGATTGGTTTGTCGCCGACTGGTTCAGGTAAACCAGTTCCTGATGGTATGGTTATTCTTTCGGCTTGAACAGTGGAGATTGAGGCAATAAAAAATAAGAAAAAAGAATAAAACAATTTCATTTTTAAAAGAGAATTATTAAAAAATATTATCAAATATAAACAAGTAAAATATTAATAGCTCAAGAGGTAATCAATTAGTCCAACTATAATATAACCAGAAAGACCAACCGTAATTCCAATAATAGAATAAGTCACCATTTTTTTGGCTTTTTCGGCGTTTTCAGTATTGGCACCAGCAGTGAAGAACATAATGCCTGTTATGACAAAAGAAATAACAGCTAAGATTGTGAAAATTGCCAAAAGCCAAAGTAGGAAATTAGTAATAATTTCATAAATGCTGGCGCTGGGGAGATTAAAACCTCCAGCCGCCGTTATTCCAGTGTCCCAATTAGCTTTAATTATCAATAGTGGACTTAATAATCCTAAAAATAGACTTAAAGATAAGATTTTTGTTTTTTTCATTTTATATAAAAAATTTAATTAAATTGATAATTATATAACCGATTAAGGCGACTGTTAGGCCGAGAGCGGCTAGGCGCCACATTTTGTGGGAGGTTTCTAATATGATTTCATCGCCTCCAGCAGTAATGAAATTAATTCCAGAAGCAATTAGAAGTAGTAAAGATAAGATGAAAACTAAAGCCAATCCAACATTAGTAAAATGTAAAACTTGATTTAAGGTATTGGCAGCCGGAAGATCAGTGCTTGTTTTTGAAAAATTTGTTTGAAATTGAGCAAAAACCGTTTTTTTGCTAAATAATCCGAACAATAATCCTAAGAAATATTTTTTATTCATTTTTGTTTAAGACAAATTTTACTTGTTTATATTTTATCATTTAAAAATAAAAAAACAAGCGATTGACTTGTTTTTTTATTTAAATTAAATGTACATTTAACTCTAATTTGGTATTCCTCCATCAACAAGGAAAGAGCTAATAACATTAATAACAATATAACCGAGTAAAGCCACAATAATTCCGATGATAGAATAAGTTAGCCATTTTTGGGCAGTTTCTCCTCGTTCGGAACCTCCAGCCGTCACATACATAATTCCAGAAATTACAAAGCCTATTACGGCTAAAATTGTTATTAGCATTAATAACCAATTTAAGACAGAAGTGATGATAGTGTAGACAGAAGTATCTGCAAGACCAGTGCTACCTATTTCTCGATCTGGAATAAATTGAGCGCCAGTGATTAATGGTAAACTAAAAACAATTGTCAAAACTGCAAAAGATAAAATATGCTTAGTTGTTTTTTTCATTGTTTCACCTCCTTTCTTTTGTTTCTCATTTTTTATATTATTTTTTTAAGCTTTATTTTCGATGAACCAAACGATTTGTTTCAAAATGATCAAGGCTGAACCAGCAGTTAAGAGACCGATTAGAGAATATTTTATGTTACTTTTTATTTTTTCTGCTTTGGCAGTATCGCCAGCGCTGACTAAATACATAATACTGTTGATTACCAAACTGATTATAGCAAGAATTCCAATTATCGACAATAAAAAGGTTAAAGTATTGGAAATTATTTTGGATAAACTAGGAGCATCGTCTAGGCTGGTGGGCATGTTTTCTCCGCTTAAAACAATTGATAAAATTTCTTTTAAAAAACTAGGTCCAGCTAAAGCTAGCGCCAAGCCGATCAAGGAGCCGGTCCAGATTTTTTTGGCAGTTTCAATCAAGGAATCGTTGCCAGTATTAGTGGCGATTAAATACATTACACCACTGATGACTATGAAAAGAACGCCAAGAAAAGCAATAATATTAAGAATTCCGGTTAGAATGGTTTCAAGAAAACCAGTTATTGTTCCTGTAGTTCCGATGGGGTTGCCAAAAGAAAGATCCAAAGCCCAAACAGTGCTGGGGATCATAAATAAAATAAAAATAAAAATTAGTAAGTTTTTTTTATTGATCATTTTAAGCGCCTAAAAATTTAAGGATGGTTTCAACTAGAATTAAGGATCCACCAGAAACAGCTAATGCGATAATGGAATAAAGCGCAATTTTTTTGGCTTTTTCGGCGTTGGTGCGATTTCCAGCAGAACTTAAATAGGAAAAACCGCTGAAAATCAGACTCATTAAGGCTAATATTCCAATGGCAGTCAAAGAAAAGTCTAGAACATTGGTCAAGATTTTAGCAATTGGATTGGCGTTGGCAATAGCGTTGCTGGTTGGACTGGGTCCAGCAGTTAGAGTTTGAATTTCTTTGAGTAACGAAGGACCAGCAACGGCCAAAGTAAAACCAGTTAGAGCGTAAACTATGGTATTTTTAGCTAAAGTCAATTGACTGTCTTTTCCGCTAGCGGTTAAGTAAATTACTCCTCCAATTACAATGAAAACCACTGCCAATAGACCAACTATATTCTGAATTGAAATCAAAAGTCCTTTAAAAAAAGAAGTTAAGCTATTATGAGCGATAGGATTATGATAATCATAATTATAGGGATCAGAAGCACTGCAGACTTGAGTTAATTTCAACATTAATAACAGCAATATTGGTACTATAATAAAAAATCTTTTTTTCATTTTTTATAATTTAAAATAAGTAACTCAATGAATTTTTGGAGGTTGAAAATTTAATTGAATCGACTATTGGAATCACAGGTGAATTCGAACCAATGGTCGGCGTCTTTTCCGACCATATCGCCAGTTGACAAGAAAGTCAGCAGAGTGAAGACTAGTAACCAACTAATTAACATTACAGCGAATCCAATCAAGGTTTTAGTGATAATATTTTTAGCAATACCAGTTAAATTAGAATTTCCAGTTGAAACTATATAAACAACTCCCCCAATAGTTATTAGTAAGATGGAAACAATTATTAATAATGAAAGTATTAAATCAAAAACATTTTTTAGCATCAAGAATAAATGGCAAAGGGTGCATTCATCGGTTTCTTTGATGGTTGTTGTTCCAGGATCGTCAGTTTTTCTTCCGCAGGGAACTATATGACCTTTGAGGAGCAAAAAATCTCCGGTGGCGCCTTCTTGATATTCAGTGGCCGTGGGAGGAATTGTGATTATCGCTGGGTCACAACAAACATTCATTCCGATACACTCTTGGTCATAAAGTCCGCCAGATAAACTTGTCGGACAAGTTTCTATTGGAGTGCATTGGCCTTCATTACTTTCACAAATTCCTGCTTGAGCAGTGAGGGGCAGGCAGCCTAAAAAACAAAATAAAAAAAGTATTTTATTCAAATTTTTAATAAAAAATGTTGACATTTTATTATTGAATAAGATTATTAATTCGACTTTCTGCTGATTTTAAGGCTTCATGAGAAGTTTTGGCTCCAGAGACAACTTCATTAATCATTTCGGTAAATATTTCTTCTACTACTAAATTTTTAGGTTGAGCCCAAGATTTTGCGGTTAAAGCCTGTAAGGCAAATTCATTAATTTCAGAATTATTCTTTTGTTTATCGATTAAATCTCTTCGTGCTGCTGGCTTGTTGGTATTTTCTAGATATTTTTCGTTGGGGTCAAATTCTAAGACAGCGGTATTTTCGTTTTGAATTGGTTTGGTAGTCAAATATTGAATGTATTTCCAAGCTTCATCGATTCGATTTTCTTGGGTGTAATTAATGGGTTGATTAGTGGTAATTGGCTGAAGTTCTTTATTTTTAACCACTGCTAACCCCCAATAGTTCGAAAAATTAACTTTATTATTTAAGTCTTGTTGGGGCACCGAAGCGGTATCGAAGTTTAATTTTGGCGATTCTTCTTTGAGTCTGTTTTTCCAATAAGCATAGTTAATCATCATCGCAGTTTTTCCTGATTTAAAACTGTCAACAGAATAATCCATCGTAGAGTTCCAGGTATAGGCTTTTGATCCAGCTAGTGCAAACTGAGTGTAAAAATCTAAAACACTAGAAGATTTTTTTTGATTAGCAAAGCTTACTTTTTGCGAGGTTTTGTCATAAATTTCTATTCCTTCTTGCATCATTAAAAGAGTCAAAATATCAGAAGCTCGATTTATACCACCTGGATTTTTTGATCTTCCAAGCGCAATGGCTGATTGTGTAATATTGCCGTTGGAATCTGTTCTGGTCAAATAGTCGACATAATCCATTAATGCGCTCCAAGTTTCGGGTGGAGTGGTTAATCCAGCTTGATTGAATAAATCTTTGTTGTAAAAAAGTGCTAAAGTGTCGCAATAAAGAGGCATTGCATAGATTTGATTTTTTTCTACAAAATCATCCTTGACTACGTCTACAAAATTTTCTTTAAAAAAATCAGTATATTGTTCGGATTCAGGTAAGGCGACGATTTTATTCTTGTGCTCTGAGAGCCAATTATTTCCAAAAAAAATAATATCAGGTCCATTTCCACCAGCAATAGCATCAGTTAATTCCTTTTCGTATTCAGTGGTGTTATTGGAAATTTTTTTATATTTAATTTCTTGAATTCGAGGGTTATTTTTGGTGTATTGTTGATTAATTTCGTAGAAAACATCAGAGTCATCAAAAATCCCCCAGACTTCAAGATTGAGTGCGTAGGGTTTTTTTCGCTCCTTTAAACAACCAGAAAAAAGAAAAATACAAGGGAATAGAATTAAAACTATTCCTACATAGAATATTTTTTTTGTTTTTTTTATTGACATTTTTATTCAATATTAATTGAATTATTTAATTTGATATTAACATTTTAGATAAAATAAAGCAAATATTTTTTTGAATAAAAAAACAGAGATTTGAGGAAAGTTCTGTTTTTATTATTGAAAAGAAAAATTTATAGAATAGTGGTCGCCGCTACTTTTTCTTCGGCTTTTAATCGCATTATTCGAACTCCTTGAGTGGCACGTCCTAATTTGGAAATGCTTTTCACATCAGTTCGAATAATTTGACCTTTATTAGAACTGGCAATTAAGTCTTTTCTATTGTCAGCTTCTTCGATGATATGGGAGGAGACGATAACCCCAGTTTTTTTTGTTATTTGAGCGGTTTTAATTCCTGAACCATTTCTGGTTTGAGTTTTGTATTTGGTTAGGACTGTTTTTTTGCCATAACCTTTTTCGGAAATAACTAGCAATAAATCGTCTTTGAATTCTTTGTGAACAACATGCATTCCAACTACTTGATCTTCTTTCTTGAGTTTGATGGCTTTTACTCCAGCAGCGGTTCGTCCCATTGGTCGAACGTCTTTTTCATCGAATTTAATTGATTGACCGTTTCGAGTGATCAGCATTATCTCATTTTCTCCATTGCTAGTATCAACCCAGCCTAAGGAATCGTCTTTGTTGAGATTAATGGCGATTAAACCTCCTTTTCGCACGTTGCTAAAGTCTTGAAGGGGAACTTTTTTAATTCGGCCTTGAGTGGTTTGCATCACTAGATTTTTGGCGTCAGAACCTTTGGTGATGGCCTTCATTGAAGTAATTTTTTCGTTAGGGGCAATTTGTAAGAAATTTACAATTGCGTTGCCTTTACTAGTTCGACTGGAAATTGGAATTTCATAAGCTTTAGTTTGGAAAACTTTTCCAGTGTCTGTAAAGAAGAGGATATTGTCGTGAGACATCACAGTTAAAACTTTATCGATAGCGTCATCTTCTTTGACGGAACCACCTCGGACACCTTTCCCTCCTCTTTTTTGAGAACGAAAACTGGTTGGTTGAAGTCTTTTGATATAGCCGTCGCCAGTTAAGCTAATAATAGATTCTTCATTGGCGATTAAATCTTCTTGAGATAAATCTCCAATTTTGCCTTTGACTACTCGAGTTCTTCTTTTGTCGCCGTATTTAGTTTTAAGTTCCGCCAGTTCTTCTTTAATTATGACTAAAATTTTTCCTGGATCACCTAAGATTATTTTTAAGTCTTTAATTAAGTCTAGTTTCTCTTTTAAGTCATCTTCAATCTTTTTTCTTTCTAAACCGGCTAGAACTTGAAGTCGCATTTCTAGAATAGCAGTTGCTTGAAGATCGGATAGTTTAAAATTAAACATCAAATTTTTATGAGCCTCTTCCTTGTTGGAAGATTTTTTAATGGTTTCGATAACTTCGTTGATATGATCTAAAGCTTTTTTTAATCCTTCTAAAATATGAGCTCGAGCTTCAGCCTTTCTCAAATCAAATTCAATCCTTTTCGTCACGATTGATTTTCGGTGAGTGATATAATGTTCTAAAATTGCTTTTAAGTTCAAGGTCTGAGGTTCAATTCCATTGACCAAGGCGAGCATATTTAAGTTAAAGTTTTTTTGAAGATCAGTTAATTTATAAAGTTGGTTTAAAATTTTATTGGGATAAGCATCTTTTTTAAGATCAACGACTACTCGAATTCCGTCTCGATCTGATTCATCGCGAATGTCTCGAATTCCGACTAATTTTCCAATTTTTACTAATTCAGCCATTCTTTGAATTAAAACTGACTTATTGGTTTGATAAGTTAGTTCGGAAATAACAATGCTGAATTTGTTTTTATCGCCTTCTATAATATCAGCTTTAGCTCGAGTGGTGATTCCTCCTCGTCCAGTGGTGTAAGCGTTTAAGATGTCGACTTTATTGTAAATGATGCCTCCAGTTGGAAAATCTGGGCCTTGAATGAATTGGGTTAAGTCTTCAATGGTGGCATCTTCGTGATCAATCAAATGACAAATTCCGTCAATTAATTCAGTCAAATGATGGGGTGGAATATTAGTAGCCATTCCAACCGCAATTCCCATTGTTCCATTTAATAACAATTGGGGTAGTTTGGCTGGCAGATAAACTGGTTCTTTTCTGGTTGAATCATAATTATCTCGCCAATCAACGGTTTCTTTCTCTAAGTCAAGTAAAAGTTCTTCAGCAATGGCTGCCATTTTAGCTTCAGTATAACGCATTGCAGCGGCAGAATCGCCGTCAATTGAACCAAAATTTCCTTGCCCATCTACTAATGGATATCTTAGCGAAAAATCTTGAGCCATTCGAACCATTGTTTCATAAACAGCTGAATCACCATGAGGATGCCATTTACCAAGAACCTCTCCAACTACAGTAGCGGATTTTCGATATCGGGCAGTGTGTTTCAAACCAATTTGCCACATTGAAAACAAGATTCTTCTTTGAACGGGTTTTAATCCGTCTCGAATATCAGGTAAAGCTCTTGAGACAATAACACTCATAGCATAAGAAAGATAAGACTCCTCCATTTCGTTGGTGATTTTTCTTAAATTTATTTTTCCAATATTATTTTCTTCGTTTTTGTTCATTGTTCTGAGTCGTTAAAAGTTTATAAAGTTTATAAAATTTATAAAGTTGATGAATTAAACTTTTCAACTTTATAAAGCTTATAAATTCTTGTTAGTATCCTAATTCTTCTAATCCTTTTTTTATTTCAGCTACTCCTGTTTCTTGATCTTCGTATTTTTCTTTTAGAGAAGGCATTCCTTTTTGCAAGCTTTCTCCTGGCTTGAATTCTCCCAATTGTTGTTTAAAATTATCTATAGTAATAAACATCCATAAAGAAAAAATCATTAATCCAAAAACAATAGTCAAAATATAGGCTAATTTTATTCGATAAGCTTTGGGTTTTTTAAGAATTTTTTCGTAAAGTTCTTGCATAAATTTAATTACAACAATCCATAAATATTACTTTGTTTTGAATATTGTTTAAATCACTGGCTTTAAAAGAGAATTTTTTTACGCCTTTTTCTACTTCAATCCCCAATTCTTTCGCAAATTCCGTGTCATCAGCTAATTCAAGGCTTAAGCCTGGAATTTTATAGTGCATTGGAATAATAATTTTTGGGTCAATTTGTCCAATTACTTTCTCGGCCTCTTTGCTATTTAGCGTATATTTGCCACCAATTGGAATCATCAAAACGTCAACTTCATCGATGGCGTCAATTTGTTTTTCAGTTAGAATATGTCCCAAATCTCCCAGATGACAAACAGTGATATCCTCGCTTCTAATAATGTAGATATTGTTTAATCCTCGCAAGGCACCTTTTTCGTTGTCGTGGAAAGTAGAAATTCCTTCGACATAGACATCTTTAAATGAATATTCTCCGCAGGCATCAATTATGAAAGGACTTCCTTTAAGGGCTTTAGAATTATTATGATCAGGATGATCGTGAGAAATAAGGACTAAATCGGCATTTCCTTGAGGAGGTTTTAATCCAATTGATTTATCGAAAGGATCAGTAAAGATAACAACTTCTTCAGCGCCTCTTTGGGGTTTGGTCTGAATTTTAAAACAAGATTGTCCGTACCAATTTATAATCATTTTTTTTGTTTATTTGATTATCGGCAACTTTAATTTCCGGTCGGAAATTAAAGTTGTTTTTAGAATTTTAAATGTTTTTTATTATACATTTATTATAACAACAGAAAAAGGAGTTTGGCAAATAACCTCTAGGGAGGATTGTTTTCAATCAATCTCTTTACTGCAATTTTCTAGTTTTGGTTAAATTTTCTAAAAATTGTTTTGCCTTAGCGAATGCTAAGGCTTCAAAAATTTTAAAAAAATTTACCTCAAAACTAGAAAATTTTGTCACAAAATTGTAATTAGAAACAATCCTTTCAGAAACTATTCTTGATTACAATAAAAAGGGTAATTAGAAACATTTTCTTTAACTGTAATATTCTAACATCGTTTAAAAAAGCTGTCTACAGTTGGTTGTTGGCTCTTAAAAATTTTTTTATTTTATTTTCAATTATTAAATAATCGTCACTCCAAAAAATTCGGGGGTCTTTTTTGAACCAGGTTGCTTGTCTTTTGGCGTATTTTTTTTCAGCTTGAACAATTTGATTGAACAGTTCTTTCCGATTAATTTCCTCTTTTTTGTAGACAGGAATTAAGGTATAGGCTAGTCCAAAAATTTGAATTTTTTCTTTGGATAAGTTGTATTTTTGAGTGAGGGCTGAAATTTCTTCAATCATTCCAGCATTAAATCTTTCTCTTAGTCGAGTCTGAATTTTTTCGGCTAATTTAAATTTGTTGACTGGAATTCCAATTTGTAGAAATTTAATTGATTGATTATTTATTTTTCTGGAGTTAGATTTTCGATTAATTTTGATTTCTGGCACTTTCCCCAGATTTTCGGCTATTTCAATTGCTCGAATTAAGCGGGCTCCATTTTTTGGATCAATGCTTAAAGCTCTTTTGGGATCAAGTTTTTTGAGAATTTTGAAAAGTTCTAAGACAGTTTTTTCTTTCAAATTTTGACGCAATTCAGGATTTGGTTTGATTTGAGGAAAAATAACGTCATCAGTCACTGCTTGAATCCAAAAACCAGTTCCCCCGCAAATAATTGGCAGTTTGCCCCGTTTTAGTATTTCCAAAATTTTTTCTTCGCAATCTTTTTTGAAATGAGAGACATTATAATCTTCTTCTGGACTAACAAAATCAATCAAATGATGAATAATATTTTCATAAACGAAGAAAGATTTGTTTCTAATTTTTTTCCAAGTACCTTCTATTTTTCCTGTTCCTAAATCCATATCCTTAAAAACCTGACGAGAATCAGCCGAAATAATTTCCCCATTAAAATTTTTAGCTAATTTAACGGCCAAGCTGGATTTGCCCGAGGAAGTAGGGCCGAGAATTATGATCGATTTATGCATTTATTTGGGGGATTTAAATTTTGGCAAACTTCTTTGTTAAAATCTCCGGTTTTAGTTCGCTACATCAAGCTTAGTGCGTCTTATTAAAATCATCAATTTTGTCTTGAATTTTGCTCAAAATTTGAAATCCTGGTTTATGTTATAGGGTTTAAATTTAACAACTTTTAGGTTATAATGTTTCTAGAAGCCTTCAGAATAGGAGAGTGAAAAATTGAGACCCACCTGAATTACAGGGAAAATATTTTTTTTCCAACATTTTCATCAAGGGACTCATACGCTTTCTTTGCATTGAGGGCTTCAAAGGTTTTCTAACAAAACGTTATCTAAAAGCAATTCTTATAGTTTTAAATTAGAATTGGCTTCCAAATCTTGCCAATTATCTTTGAACTTTTTTTTATCACCATAAAGATATTTTGCTATTCCAGCTATTCCAATCATTACAGCATTGTCTCCGCAAAGGTTTTTTTCTGGTGAATGAAAAATTGTTGTTGGATATTGAGCGGATAATTTTTTTTCTAAAGTTTCTAAAATCTTATTATTAGCGGAAACGCCACCTGATAATAAAACGGTTTTAGGTTGATAAAGTTCAATGGCTTTAAGAGTTTTGAATTGAAGCACTTCTACGACGGCATCTTGAAAAGCTCGGCTGATGAATTTTTTCCAAATAAGCATTTTTTTTTCAGGTAGATTTTCTTTTTCTAATTTTTGATAGAAATATAGAACGGCGGTTTTCAGGCCCGAAAAAGAGAAGTCTAAATTTGGCAAATGCATCATTGGTCGAGGGAACTTAATTTTCAAATATTTTTCTATTTTGGAATTACTCATTTGGCAAATTTCTTTGTCAAAACTTCCGCTATTCATTTTATTTATCTTCGAATAAACTCCATTGCGTTGCTCAGTTTTTCCTCGAACTTTGCTCAAATGATTAATTCCTATTTTTTTAATTAGCTTTTCGGCTTGGTTGGCTTGTTCGGAAATAATTGGTCCGCCGGGATATTCAAAGCCGAGAATTTTGGCTACTTTGTCAAAAGCTTCGCCGATTGCATCATCTTGAGTTTGACCGACAATTTTATATTCTAGATGATTTTTCATTAAAATTAATTGAGTGTGTCCTCCTGATATGACAAGATTAAGGATCGGAAATTTAAATTGGTTTAAGTCGCCTTTATTATTTTTGATAAAATTGGAATAAATATGACCTTCAATGTGATGGACGCCGATTAAGGGTTTTTGGTGGAAAAAACTTAAAGTCTTGACACAATTAGTTCCGATTAGGAGGGCCGGAATTAATCCAGGTCCTTCGGTGGCACAAAATAAATCAATTTTTTTGGGGGATAATTTAGCTTCGGCAAAAGTTTTTTTAATAACCGGTAAAATATTTTTAGTATGTTCTCGAGAGGCTAAATTAGGCACAATTCCACCCCAGGGAGCATGAATTTTAATTTGAGAAGAAATTTGATTGGCTAGTAGTTTGAATTCGCCTTTGGAGTTAAAATCTAAAATAGCAGCTGCAGTTTCATCGCAAGAGGTTTCGATAGAAAATAAAAGCATAAAGATCGGATTAAATTGTTGTAATAAAAGTTGTTTTAATTTCGAATTTCGGATTATTTTCTAAATAAATAAATTCCGAAAATAATCATTCCTAGACACAGTGTCTGTCCAGTAGTAAGCATATTCAGAATAACATGTTCTGGTGGAGAAGCGCGAAAAAATTCAATAATAAATCGAATTACTCCGTAGAGAATTAGAAAAAAACTAATAAAATTATTTTGAGCCCATTTTTTATTGCGGATAATCCAAAGGCTTAAAAAAATTATAACACCTTCGCCAAAAGCTTCATAGAGTTGACTAGGATGTTGCAAGGTTGATTGATTAGGAATAAAACGCATTCCCCAAAATTTGCTGGTTTCGTTTCCAAAAAGTTCTCCATTGAAAAAATTTCCTAATCTGCCCCAAAATAATCCTAAAGGAATTGTTGGAATAATTAAATTTTCGATAGACTGAAAAGCTAATTTATTATATCGACAATAAAACCAAGCGCTCAATAAAGCTCCGAGTAAACCTCCATGAAAAGAGAATCCAAAAAATCCGTTAACAGTTGGAATAAATATTTCCCAAGGAGTATTGAACATAGTAGTCCAATCATAGAAAATAAAATAACCTAGTCGAGCGCCAATAATCATTCCAAAAATTGTGGTTAAGAAAACATCTAAAACAATTTCTTTGATTTGGTTAGGGGGAAGTTTTTTGGAGTTGAATTCTTTTTGGCTAATTCGCCACCAAATTAAAGACAGAGAAGTAGCAAAAGCCAATAAATATCCAATAGAATACCAACGAACAGAAAAGGCGCCTATTTGGAATAAAACGGGATCAAGCTTAGAGGGAAGGGACTGGTAGTAATTTAAAAAATTGAGCATAAATAGTATGAAAATTCAAAATTTATTAAACCTGTGTTATTATAATAATATCTTAAAATCTCTTTAGAAAGATTTTATTTTTCCCAAGAGTTTAAAATTTTAACATAAATATAAAAACAAAACAATGATTGAATTTTTAACTCAAATTGGAGTTGCTAAACAATATGCTGGAGATGTTTGGTTATTGATTATTTTTTTGATAATCGGCTTGGTGCTGACTATTATAGTTAATAAAAAAAATCTAGGTGCTTTAATTTTAGCGATTTATATTGCGTTTGTCATTCTTTCTTTTTCTTATTTCGTTCCTCAAACTGGTGGAGTTAAAGCGATTCTATTGGGAATAATTATTTTCTTGGTTTTTAATGGAGTCAAAAAAGCTTTCCCTTTTTCTATTAAAGGCAAGGGATTGACTAGTTGGTTTCGAATAATTTTATTAGCTTTGATTATTGTTGGGATGATTGGAAGTATTGTTTTGAATTGGTTTTCTCCAGTGGAATTAGAAGAATTTTTTACTCCACTTTCTAAGACTCTCTTGATTTCTAAGGAAGCCCGTTTTATTTGGTCAGTGCTACCGTTTGGGGTGTTGATGTTTCTTAATAATCGAAAGAGATGAGATATAATTTTAAATTTTGAATTTTGAAGTTCGATTCAATTTTTAACAATTAAATGATTAATTTTGGAATAAACCGCAAACGAAGTTTGCGGATTTAAAGAATTAATTTATTAGAATTTGATTTAAAATTCAAAATTAGAAATTCGAAATTGATTTAAATAAAAAACCGCTTTTGATAAGCGGTTTTTTGTTTAAATAATCATCCCCATTTTTTTCTTAACTTCTTTCATTTTAATTTGGGCTAATTTTCTAGCTCTGGCAGCGCCATTGTCTAAAACCTTTTTAACGGTTTCGTCACTAATTTTATTGTATCTTTCTTGGATTGGTTTTAAATAATCAACTACCGCTTCGGCTAAATCTTCCTTAAATTCTTTATAGCCATTGTCTTTATACGTTGAGGCAATTTTTTCTGGGGTTAAATTTGTGATGGAGCTGAAAATATTCAGTAAGTTTTTCAAAGCTGGTTTTTGGTCTGAATATTCAATTCCTTGTTCGCTATCGGTGATGGCTTTCATTATTTTTTTGGTAATAATTTCGGGAGAATCGAGCAAATTAATTCGATTGTATTCAGAAGAAGCTGATTTTGACATTTTATCTAAAGGGTTATCTAGCCCCATAATTCTTTTACCTTCTTTTCGAATAAATTCTTCGGGAATAACAAAAGTTTCACCAAATTGTTGATTAAATTTTCGGCCTAGTTTTCGGGTCAGTTCAATATGTTGTAGTTGATCTTCGCCGACTGGAACCAGATTGGTGTCATAAAGTAAAATATCGGCTGCCATTAAAATTGGGTAATTTAATAAACCAGCACTGACACTTTCAAAATTAGCTTCTTTGGCAGATTTGTCTTTGAATTGAGTCATCTTGGTTAAGTCACTAGTTTTGGTAATAGTGTTTAAGAGCCACATTAACTCAGCGTGTTCGTTGACTCTTGATTGAACAAAAATAATTGATTTTCCGGGGTCAATTCCAGCGGCTAAGTAAAGCTTGGCTACTTCGAAGATTTTTTTTGATAATTCTTGGGGAGTTTGAGGAACCGTGATGGCGTGCAAGTCAACGATACAAAAAATTGAATCATAATCATTTTGTAGTTTAATCCAATTTTTAACGGCTCCTAAATAGTTGCCTAAGTGAAGATTACCGGAAGGTTGAATGCCAGAGAATATTCGTTGTTTATTCATAATGAAAAATTATTATTTTATATAAATATTTTAGTTTAAATAGTGTTTTTTGGCAAACGATAATTTAAATTTCGAATTTCGAATTTCGAATTTCGATTCAATTTTGAATGATTTAATTTTCTAAATCCAAAAGCTCCAATTATCGTCTGTTTAAATCATTAAAAAATTAAAGCATTGATTCGAAATTCAAAATTCGAAATTCAAAATTTTTTAAATAAAAAAACCTGCTCAACTTGAGCAGGTTTTTTTATTTAAACTTCTATAATTATCGGCAAAATCATCGGTCTCCTTTGCGTTTTTTGAAATAAAAATTTTCCTACATCTTCTTGGATATTTTTCTTAACATAATTCCAATTCGGCACTGCTTCATTGGAAATTATTTTATTAATATCTTTTTTGACGCGGGCTTTGGTTTCGTTGACTAGGTCAAAATTTTCTTTGACATAGATAAAACCTCGAGATGAAACTTGCGGTTCGCCCACAACTTGTTTTTTGATTTTATCAACCACTGAAACAATTGTAAACATTCCATCTTCAGCTAAATGTTGGCGATCTCGTAAGACTACGTTACCGATGTCGCCAAGTCCAATTCCGTCCACCATTACGAAGGAGGTGGGAACTTTTTCGCCAGTAATTCGTCCTTGTTGATTTTTATCAAATTCAAAAACACAACCGTTTTCTCCAATCAAAGTGTTTTCTTCTTTTAGTCCAACTTCTTCGCCTAATTTTCCATGGAGCTTCAACATATAATAAGTTCCATGAACCGGAATTAAATATTTTGGTCGAACTAAATTAATCATCATTTTCAAGTCTTCTTGACGAGCATGTCCACCAGCGTGAATATCCATCATTTTATAATGAATAATGTGAGCTCCTTTTTTATAAAGAGTATCTTTCATTCCTTGAACTGATCTTTCATTTCCAGGAATAACTGAAGATGAAAAAACAACAGTATCTCCATGATGAATTTTAACAAATTTATGTTCGTTGTTAATAATCCTCATTAGTACTGCATTGTCTTCACCTTGGGCACCAGTGCATAAGATTGCAACCTTGCTATCAGGATATTTATCAACATCCTTAATATTGATAAAGGTTGATTCTTTGGCATTGATATAGCCAAGCTTTTTAGCAATTTCAACATTATTTCGCATCGAATAACCATCAACCGCTAATTTTCGTCCGTAAGCTTCAGCTACTTCAGCAATTTCTTGAATTCGTGAAACTAGAGAGGAAAAAGTAGCGGTAATAATTCGTCCTTTAGAATCTCGAAAAATTTCTTCAATTGTTTTTTTAATTTTAGATTCAGAAATACTGTATCCAGGTGTTTGAGCATCGGTGCTATCGGAAAGCAAAGCTAAAATTCCTTCTGAGCCTAGATGGGCAATTTTAGAAATGTCAGCTGGAACATCTCCGACTGGAGAATGATCAAATTTGAAATCTCCAGTGTGCATAATATTTCCAACTGGAGTTCGAAGGACTAAGCCAACTGAACCTGGAATGGAATGATTGACATGAAAGAACTCAATGTCAAAAATTCCCAATTTGAAACGATCTACTTTTCGAATTTGTTTAACTTTCAAGGGTGGCAATTCTTTGTATTCTTCGTGTCTTTTCAGAATCATTGCTTGAGTTAAATCTGTGGCGTAGATAGTTGGGTTACCAATCTGATGCAGAATATGAGGAATTGCTCCTATGTGGTCCATATGACCGTGAGTAATCAACATTCCTCGAATATTTTTTTGTTTATTCTTAAGATAATCAACGTTGGGAACGATATAATCGATTCCCATCATTTTTTCCTCGGGAAACATCAAACCGCAATCAACAATAACAATGTCATTGTTGTATTCGAAAATTGTCATATTTCGACCAATTTCCTCTAATCCTCCTAAAGGAATAATCCGAAGACGATCTTTAGTTGGTGCAGTAAAACTTTTTACTGGCTTAGCATTGCTAGGTTTTTTGTGAACAGACCTAGTGCTGTTTGTTTTTTTAAACATTTTTAAAAACAGTTCCATCTCTAGACAAGATTTGTTTAGTGATGGTTCTATTGTAAAGATTTTAGCGTTTATTGTAGTAAAGCCACAATAAACTACTAAAAATTAATTATATTTTTATGGAATTTTTTGAAGAAACCTTTAAGAGTTTCTTTTTAATTAAGAGACCATTTCTAGGGGCATTTTTGTTGAAAAATGCACCCAAAATATCCTCTGAGTTATTTTAATTTCAATTTAAGTTCTTCTACTAAATCAACCGGAGTAGGATCTTGTCCATTCTCTATTGCTAAATAATAAGACAACCAATCTCCTAAAATAAAAGTATTTAAAACTTTTTCTAAAAAGGTTATCCCTTTTATTTCAATTATTTCAACTTCGATTCCTCTGTCTCGATATAAATCAGCGGTTAGATCCATTCTTTTTTGAATTCGAGGGTGATCTTGAGGTCCTTTAAGCATAAAAACACAGTATCTATGAGGTGGTTTAGAAAAACTCACCATTTCGTTATGACTTAATGCTGGAAAAACATTCCAAAAAGCTGGTATTTTAGCATTCTCGTTAATTTTAATTTTCCAAGTTTTAGCCAAGAAGCCAAATTTATCAGAAGCATAAATTATTGGAATTTTGTTTTTAGCTTTTCGGGCTAATTTTTTCCCATAGTTCTCAGTTGAAAGAGAATCTATTTTAGGAAGAATGGTTATTCTATCAGAAATACCTAAATTTGTCAAGACTTTGTTCATTGCTACCATCGCATAGCTAATTGCATAACGAGGTTGAAAGTTTTTGTAGTTGATTTTGTATTTAACGTGAGGAATTTTGTTTTCTTTGGCAATTTTTTCTACTTCGCCAGATTCAGAAAAGGCCACAATTGGTAGTTTCTTTTCTAAGGCTTCTTTGAAACAAGCTAGTGTTTCTTCGGTATTCCCAGAATAAGAGGAGATAAAAACTAAAGAATTTTCAGTAGTTTCTGGCGGAAGGCTGTAGTCTTGAGAAATGAAGACAGGCAGTTTTTTTTTAATTTCTCTTAAATAGGCAATTAAAAAATCGCCTGGTAAGGCTGATCCTCCCATTCCACAGATAATTAGATTAGAAGGTTTTTTCTTCATTTCAATTTGGATATTTTTTGCAAATTCCGCTCCTGCTTGAAGTTGGTTGGGGTAATCAATAATTACTTGACGTAAATTAGATTTATCAATTGCATAATTCATTTTTATTTTTTATTTATTAATAAAAATAGCTTATACCTAATATTAAGAATTGTAAATTAAAGGCTAATTCATTTTCTAACTCTTTTTGTATTAATATGCCAATCAATAATGTCATTGAATTTATAGATTGGGCTGACAAGAGAATTGGTTTCAAAGCCTTTAATTCTATTATTGATAATATAGATATAATTAACACTGTAGAGATAATGAGCGGGAGTAGCTTCGTTGATGATTTTTTCAATTTCGTGATAAAGACTTTCTTTTTCGTTCAAATTATGATTTTCTTGAACTTGTCCTAAAAGCTCGTCTAATTTATCAGTGCTGAAAACTGCAATGTTATTTCCTAGATCTTGTTTTTCGCTTGAATGCCAAAAACGGTAAGAATCAGGATAATTACCAAAATATTCTTGTCCATATAATAAGGCTTGATATTCTCTAGGTCTAATGAAGTTTTGTTGAATATTAGAAAGTTCTAAATTTGAGATATTAACTTTAACTCCAAGCTCTTCCCATTGTTTTTTAATTAATTCAGAGGTTCTTATTAAGGCTGGCCATTGACTTGAAATTAAATCAATTTGAAGTTTTTCATTGTCTTTTTCCCAGCTATTATTCTCTTGTTGCTCCCAGCCGTCTTCTCTTAAGAGTTCCTTAGCTTTTTCTGGATTGTAATCATATTTTTCAATTTCAGAAGAAGGTTCAATATCTCCGAATTCTGGCAAAACTAAAGAATAAAGGGGATTAGCCGCTTTATTATAAAAAACTTGTTCTAAAATTGTTTTTCGATTTGTTGCATAAGAGAGAGCTTTTCTGACTTTACTTTCAGCTAACGGCACAGATTTGTTTTGATTGAAGAATATTGCAAAATAGCGAGGACCTTTTAACGTTTTGACTGCTGTATCTTCATTGTTTTCAAATTGATGAATTTTATCATAAGAAAATAAACCAAATCCATTGATTTCTTTTTTGTTGTAAGCTTCAATTAGTTCGTTTTCTGATCCATAGAAATTAAAATTAATTTTTTCTAAATAAGGAGGTTTTTCGTAATAATCGTTATTGGCCAATAGCTGATAGGAAATAATGTTATCTTGTTTATCTTTTTTGAAATCGACAAATTCAAATGGTCCAGACCCTACTGGTTTCAGATTAAATTCATTGATTAAAAAGTTTTCTGAAGTAATGTTTTTGAAGACATGTTGAGGAAGAATTCCGAAAGTTAATTTATTTAAGAAAGGGCTGTAGGGTTTATCTAAGATAAATTTAAGTGTAAAATCATCGATTAGTTCAATTCCCGTATCTTGCCAGTCTCCTCTTAAATTGCTTTTAAACTTAGAATCTTGGATTAATTTAACGGTAAAATAAACATCATTGGCTGTCAACTGAATGCCATCATGCCATTTTGCATTAGATCTGATCTTGACAGTATAGGTTTTTTTGTCTTCGGAAATTTCGTAGTTTTCAATTAGATCATTTACTAATTTGGAATCTTTGTCATATCTTAATAATGAAGAAAAAATTAAATTGCTTAAAGTCTCATCTATTTCATTAGTTTTAGGTGATAAAACTGGATTAACATAAGTGGGTTTACCCACAATTCCTTCGGTGTATTCACCGCCAATAGCGGGTACTTTTTTGGTGGCGTCAAAATAATAAAAAATGGACCAACTAATTAATCCAATCGAAAAAAACACAATAGAAAGATACAAAATAAATTTTTCCTTGTTAGAAAGAACTTTAATGTAATTAATAATTTTATTAGACTTATTGTTCATACAATTAGTTTGAGTTTAAAAAGTCGTTTAAAAGATTAAAAAAGCGATAGAATTAAGGATAAATAAAACTCCTAAGGTTGTAGTAGCTGAGAATAGGAATTTTTCAAAACCTCGTTTGGTGTGAAATCCTTCGCCTCCTCCACCGAAAGTGCTGGAAAGTCCAGAGCCGCGATTTTGTAGTAAAACTGCAGTAATTAAAAGAATCGAAATTATTAATTGAGACCAGATTAGAATATTCATTTTATTGGAATTAGAATTAATTTTTTAAATAAAAATTTATATGAAATAAAAAAGGGGATTATTTAGTAATTTTTGACAAAAGATAGTTTACTAGGCTGATAATAAGAATTCCCATTAAGCCAGACCAAAAATTGGCAATTTCAAAAGAGGGAATGAAATGAGCCATTAAAAATAGTAAACCAACATTGATAATGACGGTAAACAATCCGAATGTCAATAAAACGAAAGGTAGAGCCAGAAGAGTGATGACTGGTTTGACTAAAGTGTTAATAACTCCTAATAATGCTCCGGCTAAAACCAAATTGTAAAAATTAATGGTCAACTCAATTCCTGTCACTAGTTGAACCGCCGCATAAACTGCGATGGCATTGATAATTATTCGGGAAAAAATTTTTATTAACATGGATTTTTATCAAAAATAAAAATAATTTACAATAAATCAATTTACAATTTACAATGAATTTACAATGATTAAATTTTTAATTCAATTTTTCTAATAATTCAATGGCTTAAAATCTAGTTAGAAACTAATAATTTAAATGCAATTCGAGGGGAAATCGAGCAGTGCAACGGAGTGTATTGAACGATGTATGGAGTGAGTCGCGGAGATTTTGACGAAGAAGTGCATCGAATTTGTAGTTTCTACTTTCTACTTTCTACTTTCTAAAAAAACTTTTGTAGTTGCTCAAGTTGGTAAATCCATCAGCTTCATCAATCAAACCTTGAGAACAGCTTTCTTCAAAAGCCATTACTTCCACTTGAACTCCTTGATTGAATTGTAAATATTTTACCAATGGAATATAATCTCCATCACCACTAACAATCACAATAACATCTAAGTTGTTGGCTAATTTAATGGCATCTACGGCAATCCCAACGTCCCAGTCACCTTTTTTGGCACCGTCTTTAAAAATTTGGAGTTCCTTGGCTTTGATTTCATAGTTAGCACTTCGGAGTGATTCTATGAATTTTTCTTCGGTTCCTTCTTTGGTGGTGATACAATAGGCAATCGCTCGAACGATTTTTCGTTTAGCACTGGCCACTTTCAAAATTTCTTGAAAATCGGTTTTTTTATTGTGGATACTTTTAGCGCTATAATACATATTTTGAACATCAACTAAGACGCCCACCCTTTGATCAGGAAATTGTGACATATTTTATTTTAAAAATTATATATCCAAGTTTTGTCTTTTTAAAGAAGGGTTGATTTTTAAAAGAATTTTCTAAAAAATATTCAATAACTAATATTCAACATTTAATGATTTTTGTTTATTGGAGGATACTTTTTAACGCTACAGACTAAAACTTAGTTCCAAGACAAAGAAATTTGCCAAACAAGTAAGTTTTAAATTAGCCTTTGATTCCAAGGGCCGTAATCAACTTATTATAAGCCACTTCACTCTTAGCTTTAAGATATTTTTGAAGTTTTTTTCTTTGTTGAACCATTCCTAGCAATCCTTTCCTTGAATGTTTATCTTTAGGGTTCTTTTTTAAATGAGAAGCTAATTTTTTAATTTTTTCGGTGAAAAGAGCGATTTGATATTCAGCTGATCCACTGTCTCGATCGTGTCTTAAATAATTTTTTGTCACTCTTTTTTTAGCTTGTTTTGTTAAAGCCATACTCCTTACGTCACCGTCCCACCGTAATGATTCCGTGGTTTTTAATTTTGGCGCATTTCTTTGTCGAATTTTCCACCACTCGCTCGTTGTATTATTTAATACGCCTCGCTCGGTGCTCAAATTCTCCTCGAACTGCACTCAAAATAAAAAGCCTATGAGGATTATTTCGAATGGAAAAGTTTTTAATTAATTGATAAATAAAGAATTAATTCACATTCACTTAATCACTTCAACTTGGAATGATTCTATCAGAAAGGGGATTATTTGGCAAGGCTAATTAAGATCTAGTATTAATCATTTAGTACTAAGTATTTAGCAAATAAGCCAATTATTGAGCCAACTATCAATTCTATTGACAAAAATAATAAAATATGCTATGATTATATTTCAAATGAAAAAGGAGTCAGTTCTTTTAAATTGAAGCAGTATCCATTTTCCTTATTTAAATTAGTTTATTGCTATCTTCGAAATAATCACGCATTGGTTATTTTAAAGATAGTAATAAACAAAAAAGCCCGAAGCACTTTGCTAAAGGCAAACACTTAAAAAGGGAGAGTTAAGATGGAACTTTTTGAAGTAGAATATGTCAAAAGAGAGTATCTGGGTGTTTGTTACACCCAGCAAATAGTTAATCTTAATGAAGAATTTTGTAAAAATTTTTGTTCGGATATTCCTTTCGTTCATATTTTTTTCCCCAGCGACAACCGTATCTCTGGGGAGGAAGTTGAAAAGGAAATTGAGCAGATGGTGGCATCTGCTCGGTTGCTTGAAAAAGCAATAGGACAGGGGATTGATCAAGAGGAAGCAGAGGCGGCAATCTTTCCAGGTTGCCGGAAATTTTACAAGGGACCAAAGTGGCTAATCAATGAGGCTAGAAAACTTCGTTGAATTAGTCAAAGGGCGGAGTAGATAAATATTATCTATTTCACCCCTCAATTGAGATTATTAATTTTAGGTTAGTAGTTTCATAGAGAAAAAAGAATTTTTAATTTTGAATTTAAAATTTTGAATGAATTTTTAATTTCTTAATGAATTGAACGATTTATATGAAAAATTTGTGATTTTAAGAAATTAAAACATTCAAAATTGAATCAAAATTTAAAATTCAAAATTCAAAATTATTCATCAATCATTCGAAAGAGTGGTTTTTTGTTGTTTTAAAAAATAATTTTAACTAAAACTTTTTAGGTATTCAGAGAGTTTTAAAATCCATTCGGCTTGTTGGGGGTAGAATAAGAATCTTTCAACATCTTTGACGGCTTGTTTTAGGTTGGTTTTTTGAAGTTGTTTCTCGAGAAATTCAATTAATTGTTTTTTATTCTGAATTTTTAATCCTTTTTCTTTCAAAATTTCATAGTTTGGTTCAAGTTCTTTTTGAGATAAAAACCAAACTAAATCATAAAAATCTCGACCTTTTTGATAGGGACGAAAAGCAATCGCCATAATTTTTTGAGCGAATAAAGTTTCTTTAGAATTAACTAAAATGGGAAAATTTTCGTTGAAAGAACTGACAAATTTACTTTCAGTTGAAATTTTTTGACTTGGATTAAAATCAATTTCAAATTTAATTAAGATTTTTTCATCACGAGGAGCGCTAATTCCAAATTCTCGAAGAACATTTTTAAATTTAAAGAAAATAATGTAAATATTTTCAGTTTTTTTATTTTTTGTATCAAGAGAAAAGCTTTTTAGCTCTAATTTTGTTTTAAGTTCTTTTTCAAGATCTTCAATTCTAAAATTGGTTTTTTCAATTAAATCAAAATCTAAATCTTCAGAAAAACGATCAATTTGATAAATAAATCGTAAGCAAGTGCCACCTAGAAAGGAAATAGTGGTGTTGTAGTGACTTAAAGAAAGCTCTTTGAGAATTTGAGTTTGCAAATATTCTAATAACAAATTTCTTTCTTGCCAGGGCAGATTTTTTTCTTGGGAATATTTTTTGAAAAAATTTTTATCGGGTAACATAATTTATAAAATTATTAGTTAAAAATAGGACTTTTTTGTTTTTAAAAAGCTTGGCAAATTTTAATAATTTTTGCTTGTTATAATTAAAATCTTGATTGAATCGAAAACTTTGAAACTGTTCAAAAGAGCCATTCATTGAATTTTTGTTTAAATAGAAAAAATCAATCAAGGCTTTTTCGGGGAAAGCGATTTTGTAGGAAACATTATTTTTTGTAAAGGTTTCAAAACCGTCAAAAGCCTCTTTTTTGATTTTCTGATAACTAAATTTTCCAAAATCATTAGTTTCAAAATTTTTAGTTTTTTTGGTTGTGATGGAGGTTGTTGTAAAAACTGCTTCGGGAATAATTCCGTAATGTCCAAGGGCTGTTTCTAGGCTCACATAAGAGGGGTGGTAAATTTTTGTGGCAAGTTGAAAAGGGTTAAGAACATTAGCTGAATTTTCTGAAACATAGAGACTTTTTCTGATTTTAGTTAATCGATTTGATTTTTCCCAATTTGAAAGATTGTTTAAAAGGGACCGATTAAACTGGTTTCCTAGAATTAGTTTTAATTCTTTGGTCTCAAAAAGGGGCAGTTCTTCAGTTCTTTTTTTGAATTCTAGATATTTCATTTTGATTGAAATAATTGCTTTAAACTCGTTTCCTTATTTCATAAAAAACAATGAATTAAAGAAACATCTTTATTATAACTGTTTTTCCTAAAAAAGCAAGAGTAAATTAAAAATAGATTTTAAAAAGAGTGGATAAGAATTAACTAATTTTTAATTTTATTTTTGTTTTATGGCAATTTGTTTATTTGTAATTAACATTTTATTTTAAAAGCTTGTTTGGAAATATTCTCTGGGGTAAAATAGGGAGCAGTTGTTAAACCTATATATCAAACAAAAATGTCAAAAAAACTTTTGGATGAATTAAATGAAAAACAAAAAGAGGCAGTGATTCAAACTGAGGGGCCGGTTTTGGTTTTGGCGGGAGCAGGCTCGGGGAAAACTAGGGCTTTGACCTATCGAGTGGCTTATTTAATTCAAGAGAAAAAAATTAATCCGCGCAATATTTTGGCGGTGACATTTACTAATAAGGCCGCGGGAGAAATGCGAGAGCGAATTAAGGAGCTTTTGCAGTTGCCGGCTGGAACTTCGCCTTATTCTTCAAATATTCCGCACGTGGGAACTTTTCATTCGATTTGTGTTAGGATTTTGCGTCAAGAAATTGAGCAGATTGGTTATAGTAAAAATTTCATTATTTATGACGACCGAGATCAACTGGCTTTAATCAAAAAAGTGATGAAAGATTTGGATATTTCTGAAGAAAAAATTAAAGCCAAGGCGGTTTTGGGAACAATTTCTAAAGCTAAAAGTAATTTGTTGGATGTGGAAGATTTTGTGGCGAGCGCCGGAAGCTATTACGAAGAATTAGCTGGACAAGTTTATGCTAAATATCAGGCTCGATTAAAAACGGCCAATGCGGTTGATTTTGATGACATTATTATGTTGATGGTTCGGCTTTTTCAAGAACAACCGAAAGTCTTGGATAAATATCAAGAAATTTTTCGCTACATTATGGTCGATGAATATCAAGACACTAATCAAACTCAATACATTTTTTTGAAACTATTGTCTCAAAAATATGGTAATATTTGCGTTGTCGGCGACGATTGGCAATGTTTACCGGAGGGTTCAAAAATAAAAACGAAAAAAGGTTGGAAAAACATTGAAAAAATAGACAAGGGAGATTTTATTTTAGCGGCTGCTGGAAGAGGAGATGTTTGTGAACAGAAAGTGACTCGAGTCAAGAGGTATCAATATAAAGGTGTGTTGATGGAAATAAAAACCAAAAAGGGTAAGAAATTACGTTGCACCCCCAACCATATTCTATTTTCTAAACTTTCTCTAAAAAAAGACATTTTCTATGTTTATTTAATGTATTCGAAAAAATTTGGTTATAGAATTGGTCAAGTGAAAGGAGTCCGTTATCAAAAAAGAGAAAACAGGAACGGAATAGGACTGAATGTTCGAGCCAATCAAGAACGGGCTGATCGAATGTGGGTGCTTAAAGTTGTTAAAAGCAGAGAAGAAGCTTTTTATTGGGAGCAGTATTTAAGTTTGAAATATCAAATTCCAACTATGGTATTTTTGGCGAATAAAGAGCGGGGGATGAAGTTTAGTCAGGAATTGATAAATCAGCTTTTTGAAAATATTGATACCAAAAAAAATGTGGAAAAACTTTTTAAAGAGTTTCGGTTGTTGTTTGAATATCCTCATCATATTCCTCAGGCTACAATTCGTTTTGATACTAATCGAAAGCGATTGAAGCTCACTTTGTTTTTTGACAAAAGGAAGTCGCTTGCAAGTCCTTGGAACGGACATCGAATATCGATTAATTCGATTGATATGAAATTGAAAAAGAATATCGAACAATTGGGAATTTCAACTAGAAAAGGTAAAAATGTTGATTGGAGAACAGAAATTGCCAGTTTGGATTTTGGAAAATTAGAAAAATTGGGTTTAAAAATTTCTGGGAATTTAGACGATTTAGTAATTTCTAAGAAAGCCTTTATTTCAAAAGAGAGGCCTTTTAATTTTTATCCAGCTAGTCATCTTAGGAGAACGATGCAAGTGGGTGTTTTAGAGAAAAATCAAATTAAGGAAGATGAAATTTTAGAAATTAAAGAGGTTGGTTATAAAGGTTATGTCTATGATATTGATGTTGCTAATGTTCATAATTATATTGCCGAAGGAATAACAGTTCATAATTCAATCTATGGTTGGCGCCAGGCGAATATTCGGAATATTTTGGAGTTTGAGAAGGATTACCCTAAGGCTAAAGTGGTTTTGTTGGAGCAGAACTATCGAAGCACTAAAAATATTTTGGACGCGGCCCATTGCGTGATTGCTAAAAATGTTAATCAAAAGAAGAAAAAGCTTTGGACGGAGAATGATGATGGGGAATTGTTGGTTGTTTCTGAAGTAGAAAATGAGAAAAAAGAAGCCAATGAAATTGTAAAAGAAATCAAGCGAGCTCAAGCGGAAGATGGGGAAAGTTTGAATGATTTTGCCATTCTTTACAGAACTAATGCTCAATCGCGGGCTTTGGAGGAAGCTTTTTTGAAACAGGCTATTCCCTATAAGATTGTGGGAGGACTGAAATTCTATCAACGGCGAGAAGTGAAGGATATTTTGTCTTATCTATATTTTTTGACTAATCCAAGTGATGAAGTCAATTTTGAAAGAATTATTAATCAGCCAGCTCGAGGCTTGGGCAAGAAAACGGTAGAAAAAATCATTCAAGCTAGTCAGGATAAAAAAAGTAGTCTATTGGAGGTTTTGAAAAGTTCAGATTTGACAGATTATAAAATCAACCAAGGTAAGTTAAAAACTTTAAATGAATTTGGAAAGTTGCTAGAGAAAATTAGAAAGAAAATGAAAGAATTGACAGTTTCAGAATTGATTAACAAAATTTACGTTGATTCAGGTTATCGGCAGATGTTATTAAAAGACGGAGAAGAAGGCGAGGTGCGACACGAAAATATTCAAGAACTTTTGACGGTGGCTCAGAAATTTGATGATGATGACGAGAGCGCTTTGGAAAAATTTTTGGAAGAAGTGGCTTTGGTTTCTCAAACAGATCAGGATTTGGAAAACAAGGATTCGGTTTTATTGATGACAATGCATAGCGCTAAAGGATTGGAGTTTAATCGTGTTTTTTTGGTGGGGATGGAAGAGGGCTTGTTTCCTCATTCGCGGTCGATTATTAATCCGTCGGAAATGGAAGAAGAGCGACGACTTTGCTACGTGGGAATTACGCGTGCCAAAAAGAAGGCCTATTTGTATTATACTAATTATCGGAATATTTATGGTTCTACTCAAGCTTCCATCAAATCTCGTTTTTTGGATGAGATTGATATGAATTTAATCGAAGAGCAAATAGTCGAGGAAGAATCAGTTTCTGGCTTTTATGCCGATGATGTTTTTGAAGAAGAAGAGGCTTTTGAATCAGCTCCAAAGGTGGTTGATTTGAAAGACGGTGATCGAGTTTCTCACCCTGATTTTGGGAGTGGAATGGTGATTTCAAGAGAAGGGGATTTGGTGACAATTGCTTTCCCGAAATTGGGACTTCGAAAACTATCAATGAAATATGCACCGTTGACTAAAGAATAAATTCGTTAGTAAGATACAAATTAGAAGGACACAAGGGAATGAACAAATTAGAAATTAAAAAAACTTAAGTTAAAAACGAAAAACTTACGGTTTTTCAAGGTTCTGTTGTTTTAATTTGAGATTTTTAATTTGTTTGTTTCTTGTGTTCTTGTATCTTGTTTCTTCTTACAAAGCTATGAAATTTAAACTTTGGTTTAAAATAGTAATATTTTTATTTTTTCTGGCATCGATCAGTTTTTTAGTTTGGCAAAAATTTTCGAGGGAAACGCGAGAGTTAGAAATTGAGTATCCGATTGCGGTGGAGCTGGTGATTGATGGTTTTCGATATCAAACGATGACGGAGGTTTCGAGTGTGAGTGATTTTTTAAAAGAAAAAGGATTAGTTGTCTCTTCGAAAGATTTGATTAGTTCTGATTTAGAAAGAGTGATTGAGCCTCATTCAACCATTTTTATTACTAGCAATAAAAAATTATCAGTGAAAGTGGATGGGGAGACTAAGGAGATTAACACCATTAGAAGAACAATTGAAAAATTATTAAAAGATGAGGGAATTAATTTAAATCTTTTTGACAAAGTTGAACCAAAATTGAAAACATTAGTAAAAGATGATTCAGAAGTTGTAATTACAAGAATTGAAAAAAAGAATATAATAGAGGAGCAAGAGATTGAATTTGAAACGGTGGTAAAGACTGATAAAAAAGTGGAATGGAAAAAAGAAAAAATTAAACAAGAAGGGGAAAACGGTTTAAAAGAAGTTGAATATGAAGTGGTTTATAAAAATGGAAAATTAGTTAGTAAGAAAAAATTAGTGACAAAAATTATTAAAGAAGCCCAACCAAAAATTGTAGTGGAAGGTCGGAAAATTGAAGTGGCTAGCACTCAAAAAGGTTTGGCCAGTTGGTATGCTTTTAAAGGTGGAATGTATTGTGCGTCGGTCAAATATCCAAGAGGAACTTGGCTTCGGGTGACGAGTAAGGACAACGGAAAGCAAATTATTGTGATAGTTAATGACTATGGACCAGATCCAGGGACGGGGAAGGTGATTGATTTGGATAAGGTGGCGTTTGCGGAATTAATGAGTATAGGGGCAGGGGTTATTGACGTAAAGATAGAGGAAATTTCTAGTAATTGAGTTTTTAATAATTTACAATTTACAATAAACCAATTTACAATCAATTTTCAATTTAAAAATTTTCAATGACAAGCTTCGCTTGTTTGGTTTTGAAAATTGAAAATTAAGTCATTGAAAATTGATTGTAAATTGTAAATTGGTTTATTGTAAATTTTAATTTTGACTTCATGCATAAAAAAATAGGGCTAGTTGTTTTGAGTTTAGGGGTCTTGATTTTTTCTGGTTGTTCTTTCGGTTCTCAAGAAATTAAAATTGATCAAACTGATGAAAGTATTGCTGAATCAATAAAACAACTTGAGGAAAGTTTTTTAAACTCGATTCAAATTGGAATAATTACTGATGTCCATAAATGTGATTTTCGAAGTCCAGGGAAAATCACGGCTGAGAGAATAAAGCTTTTTGTAGATGATGTTGATACTCGAAATACTGATTTTAATGTTGATCTAGGAGATAATATTCGCTATCGACTAGAGGGGTGTGACAATGATGCACCGGAAGAATTGGCGTGGATGATGGATAATTTAAAAACTAAAGCACCTCTTTATCATGTTTTAAGCGACCACGATGTTGATGATTATAAGTCATTTGAATATTGGAAAAAAACTGCTAAAACCCCAGAAACTTATTATTCTTTTGATGTGAAAAATTTTCATATTATAGTTTTAGATACTGTTTCTGGTGATGGTGATTTGAATGTGCTTTGTCAGCCAGAATCATGGTGCGAAAAAGTTAAGAATAATTATCAAAATAGGCGGGATGTGTTGAAAAATCCATTTGAGCTGGAAGCCTATTTAGCAGAGAATAATATTACCAAGGAAAAGTTGATTGCTGAGCGGGATTATTACGAAAAACAATTTGCCGGAATACGAAGTCAAGGAGCGCAATCAATAGAAATTAACAAAAGAGATCGAGGTGAAATTTTAGAGCCTCAATTAAGTTGGTTGGAAAATGACTTGAAAGCAACCGAAAAAGAGAAAGTCGCAATTTTTTCGGATCATCCATTGTTTGAATATCAAGGAAAACGAAAACTTTATAAAATTGCTAATCAAGAAAAGGTCAGTCAAATTTTAGAAAATAGTGAAAAACAAATTGTGGCAGTCAATGGCGAAACTCACGAATGGGAAGAAGTCAACATAAATGGAGTTCAATATTATTTGATTGGAAAATTCAACGATGACGGCCAAAGTGAATGGGCGGTTTTGAATTGGGATGAGGATGGATTTGATTTGGAGAAGGTGCCAAAATAGAAATAATTTTTTTTGTAAAAAATAATCGAATTAAGTTTTAAAATAAAATTCAAAAGATATCTATTGCCAAATGTTTTAAATTATGGTTAAATTGGAGTTTGAGAACAATAGAAAGAAGACTTTCTATTTTTTGTTGGATTTGGTTATTATTCAGAGTTAGTTATGGAACTAATTTTGATAGTAGCCGAATTTTAATTTCCCTTATTATAGGGATTAAAAAAGGGAGAGGAAGCGTGAAAAAAAGTTTATTATTGTCAATGGTTTTAATTGGATCTTTGTTGTTTCCAAATTTGGTTGGGGCTATTCCATTAGGAGGAAGCGGCGATTTTGATAACGTTAGCGTTACTCATTATTTTGGCAATCCAAACGCAATGGCGTTAATTGGTCAACCATTTGACCCCGATACAGTGGTTGGAGCAACTGGGGTTTTTGAATGGGAAATTCCAGGATTTTTGACGGAAACTAACGGTTTTGATATTAACAGAATTAAGATTGCGGTAGTGACCGGAGGGATAGGATTGAATGCATTATATAATCTTTATCTTGACGGTAAACCGTTAGATGGTTCATTAAATTCTGATAGAGAAGTCTATTCCTTGCGGGAATTTGATTTGTCAGCGTTTCCTTTTTGGCAGGAAGAAATTGGGAAAAATTTAGATACTTTAACCTTCAGAATAGAACCAATTATTTTTGGAGGTCGGTTGACAGATGAATTTTTTGTGCCTTTTTCTGCGGTGACGTTGGAAGGGACAAGAACTGTTCCTGAGCCAGGAACAATTATTCTTTTTGGGCTGGGAACCATCGCATTCTCAGGAATGGTAAGAAGAAGCAGAAGACATAAAAGATAAAAGAGCATAAGAATTTAATCCCCGGTTAGAAAGCTTTCTAGTCGGGGATTATTGCGATAAAAGCTGGCGAAATAATTTTTAAAAATAGAACGTTCTATAGTATGTTCTAAAAATTTAAATAAAAAAAGCCTGCAGGATTTCCATTCTTGAACAGGCTTGTTGAAAATGATATTTCAGTTTGTTTTTAGGGGAATTATCGATTATGATCTTGAGATTTCGCGCATGATTTTTCTAGTGATCTCAATCTCGGTTTCTAATGATATTTCTTTATTTGTGAAATTTTCTAGGGTTTGTTTTGTCTCCTCGATTGTTTGGCGGCTCTGTTGAATATTAGAAGATGTTTGCTCTAATTTTTCTTCTAATGCTTCAAGCTTGTTTTGGGCATCTTCTAAGAGTTGTCCTTTATGAAGATCCAGACATTTCGGGATCAATTCTTTGAGAGTTTTTGAAAGAAAGGCGTCTTTTTCAAGTCCCATTTTTTCTTGAATGTCTTTTAAGCTGAGTTCCTCTAATTCTCCTTGCCAAAAGACAACGGGTTTATCTTCTGAGCCGGATTTAACACATAATACTATACATTCATTGCAAATGTAAGCAGAAGGACCAGCAATCAGTTTTTTTACTTCTGATTGACCCTTTCCACAAAAAGAACAACGAGATTCACCATCATTAGTATTAGTCATACCTTACCTCCTTGATTTTGCGTTTATCTATAATAATATTAAGGTTCTTCGTTTGAAGAAGTATTAAAGCAGAAAAACCATTAAATGGCAATACTTTAAAAATTTTATGAATTTTTAACTTTATAAACTTTTGACTTTAAGAACTTTTTGATGGGCGGTTTGTGCTTGACAATTTTTTTGAAAAGGATAATTATATGGAGGTGCTAAAAATCTAAACTCTGCTATAATTTTATTAGCGGGTTTTTATTTTGAAAAACTTTAAATAATTTTAAATTAATAGCTAAACAAAAAAATGATTGTAAAAAATTATATGTGTGATTGGGTTAATACTATTTCTCAGGAGAAGACTTTTCCAGAAGTGGTGAAGCAAATGGTGGAGAAAAAAACTAATAGTATTGTGGTGGTGGACAAAAATGAAAAACCAGTTGGGATGATTTCTTCAAGAACTTTAATCAAACAAGTGGTGCCTAGTTATTTAGAAGAAGATCCTACTAATTCAATGTTTGGCGCTGAAGGAACCTTCGACCGATATGCTGATAAATTGAAAAATTTGAAGTTGAAAGATTTTATGGATACTGATTTTCATACTTTATCTGAAGACGATGCAATGATTGAGGCTGCGACTTATGCTTTGAAAGGGCGACAAAGGTTTATGCCAGTTTTAAATAAAGAAGAGAAGTTAGTTGGAGCGATTACTCGGACTTGTATTAAAAATGCTTTGCACAATGTTTTCTTTAAGGATAATCAAGTCAATCCTAAGGATAACGGAGTTGGAAAATAAACTTATCTAAAAGTTAAAAGCAACAATTGATGTTGCTTTTTGTTTTGTTGGGGGAAGTTTTATTATTATCATTAATCTAAAAAGGCCGATAGTTTTGAGTGAAGTTCGAGTCAAGACGTAAAATTCATCAAAAATATAGGCCGACTATTATTATGCATGGAGTAGAACAAGAGGTAGTCCAAGGATTTCACATTACGAGCGGAATGATGACCGCAGCTTTGTTGATTTTTTTGGGAAGTTATGGAGCGATTATTTCAGAAAAAGTTCATCGAACAATTGTGGCGATTTTTGGGGGAGCTTTGATGATAATTATTGGAGAAGTGATGGGTTTTTATGGTCAACACGTGGCGGTTGGAGCGATTGATTTTAATACGGTAGGGCTTTTGGTGGGGATGATGATTATCGTTGGAATCACCAAAGATACTGGAATTTTTCAATACGTAGCCGTTCGAGCGGCGAAAATAGCCAAAGGAGATCCGTGGAAAATTTTATTAATGTTCGCTATTATTACCGCGGTTTTTTCAGCTTTATTGGACAACGTGACGACTGTGCTTTTGATGGTGCCAATGACTTTTGTGATTTGCGATAATTTGAAGATTAATCCAATGCCATTTTTATTGGTAGAAATTTTTATGAGTAATGTCGGTGGAACCGCGACTTTGATTGGGGATCCGCCAAATATTTTGATTGGGAGTGCAGCGGGATTGACTTTTATGGAGTTTGTTCAAAATTTAGCACCAGTGGTTGTTGTTATGATAATTGTTTTGATTCCTTTGTTTAAGTTTTGGTATGGTAAAAAAATTAAAACTAGCGAGGAAAATAAGGCTCGAGTAATGCAGTTAGACGAAAAAGAAAGTATTAAAAATCCAACATTGTTAAAAAAATCTTTATTCACTTTGACTTTGGTGATTTTGGGGTTTTTCTTTCATGGAGCGTTGGGGATGGAGGCTGCTACTATTGCTTTGTTTGGAGCCGGATTGCTCTTATTTTTGGACGGAAAAAATCCAGAGCGAGTTTTAGAAGAAGTGGAATGGGTGACAATTTTCTTTTTTATTGGATTATTTGTTTTGGTTGGTGGCTTGGAACATGTTGGTGCAATCAATTGGGCCGCAGAAAAAATGCTGGAATTAACTCAAGGCGATTTTCAAATTACTTCAATCTTGATTTTGTGGGGAGCGGCTTTTTTCTCGGCTTTTGTAGACAATATTCCTTTTGTAGCCACGATGATTCCTTTAGTGGAACAAATGAACGGTGTTTTCGCTGAAGGGTTGAATCCGATTTGGTGGTCTTTGGCGTTGGGTGCTTGTCTTGGAGGCAATGGAACTTTGGTGGGAGCGAGTGCTAATTTGGTAGTAGCTGGAATGGCAGAGAAATCGGGGTATAAGATTAAGTTTGTTGATTTTATGAAGGTGGGATTAGTTGTTATGGTAATCACCGTGGCTATCGCCCAGATATACATGTGGATTAAATTTTATTAAAATAAATTTTATTTTGAATTTTTAAAACCCTGATTTAAAACAGGGTTTTGGCATAAAATGTCAATTAAAGAATCAATAGTAAAGGAGGTGTTAAAAATGCCGTTTAATTTTTCAACTATTCATCTTCCGTGGTGGGTAGGTGCGGTCGAGCTGATAGTTTTGACCGTTGCAATTTTAAATGTTTAATAGATTGTTTGGCCCTCGTAGACGAAGAAAATTCGTTTGCGAGGTTTTTGTTTAAAAAAAGATTGAAATCTCTCTTGACACCCCTAGGGGGTGTGTGGTAAGGTTGGAGGGTAATAAAATAATTTGAAAAAAAATGAAAAAGATGTTAGTGAGAAAGATGATGGGAGAGATTGTTTATAAGCAATCAGTCGAGGCTCCTTTTGGGGAAGTTTTGATAGCATTAAAAAAATCTATTTTAAAAAATAATTTTTCAATTCCAGCAATTCACGATTTAAGAAAAACCTTTGAAAAAGCGAAATTGCCTTTAGAAAAAAATTTTCAGTATCAGATTGTTCAATTATGCAATGCCGAAAAATCTCATAAAGCCTTAACCACTATAAGTTATGACATGGGAATAATGATGCCCAAAGCTATCACTATTGCACAAGAAGGTGATAAGGTAGTTTTGCGATTTATGCAAATGAAGCCGTGGATGGTTGGGTTGATGTTTCCCGAAATTGATATCGCTTCAATGTCAAAAAATGTTATGGCTATTTTGAAAAAAATCGTCGATGAAACGGTTATGAAAGTGAAAGAATAGAATGAAAAAAATAATTATAATTTTTAATTAAAAATATGAAGAAAGAATGTAGAATAAAATATTTTTCTGTGTCATTTTTTTCAATAATTTTAGGAATGGCGGGGTTTACGATTGCTTTTCAAAAGTCAGAGCAAATTTTAAAAATGCCATTTAATTTAAGTTTATCTATTTTGATTTTGACTTCGGCACTTTTTGGAATTATCGCCCTTATTTATGTTCTTAAAATAATTTTATTTAGTGATGAAGTGAAAGTTGAATTTAATAATCCGGTTAAACTAAGTTTTTTCCCTACTTTTTCAATTAGCTTACTTTTATTGAGTATCGCATTTTTATCAGTGAATTTATTTATTTCAAAATATCTGTGGATAGCTGGAACAATCATTCATTTTATTCTTACTATCAAAGTAATATCAATTTGGATTCAGCAGACAAAATTTGAAATTAAGCATATGAATCCTTCTTGGTTTATTCCAGCGGTTGGGAATATTTTGGTTCCTGTGGCAGGGGTGAGTTTTTTCTCTCTTGAAATATCCTGGTTTTTCTATAGTATCGGCTTATTTTTGTGGATCATATTATTAGTGATATTTTTTAATCGGATTATTTTTCATAGTCCTTTGCCAAGAAAATTGATCCCGACTCTTTTCATTTTAATTGCTCCTCCGGCCGTTGGTTTCATTTCTTTGGTTAAACTAACTGGAGAGGCTAGTGAGTTTTCAAAAATATTATATTATTTTGGATTATTTCTAGTGTTTTTATTATTTTCTCAAATAAAAATATTTAGAAAAATAAAATATTATCTTTCTTGGTGGGCCTATTCTTTCCCTATTTCTGCGATAACAATTGCTACTATCTTGATGTTTCACGAGACTGATATTATTTTGTTTAATTATCTTTCTTGGATATTTTTTGTCATATTAAATTTGGTAATAATTTGGTTATTAATGAAAACAATCGTGGCTATTTCAGAAAGAGGAATATGCGTTGAGGAGGAGTAAGGAGATTGGAAAAATAGAAGCGGTTTTTTGTAAGGAATTTGAGACTTAATTATTGGGATGGTTTCTTGGTTGTGGTTTTGATCGACAGTATGATATATTAAATTAGCAGATAATATTTTTTGATAATAAAAAATAAACATTTAAATTTTTTAAATGAAAAATACAGAGCAATTAATTAATAATATTATTGGTCAATTGGAGGGGATTAAAAGAATGGTGAAGGCAGAAAAGGACTGTGTTGAAGTTTTGACTCAGCTTAAGGCGTCAAAATCAGGAATTAATTCAGTGATAAATAGAATCATTGAGGAAAGCACTTTAAATTGTTTGTCGGGTAATACTAAAAAAGACAAGGAGCGAGTCAAAAAATTAATTAAGGAAATTGTAAATAATAATTAATAATTAATGTTATGGAATTTAATAGTGAAAATTTTAAAAAAGAAGTGATTGAAATGTCAAAAACTAAACCAGTTTTAGTAGATTTTTTTGCAGAGTGGTGTGGTCCTTGTAAAGTTCAAGGTCCGATTGTAGATGAATTGGGCAAGGAAATAGGAGACAAGGCAACGGTCGGAAAATTAGATATTGAAAATTCTCAGGATGTGGCTGGTGAATATGGGGTAATGAGCATTCCGACTTTGTTGATTTTTAAAGATGGAGAGGTTAAAGAGAATATGACAGGTTTACGAGAGAAGGGCATACTCAAAGAATTACTAGAAAAATATCTTTAAACTTAGATTTTTGGTAAATTTCTTTGTTGGATTTTCCGCCACTCATTCGTCGTACTATTTAGTACGCCTCATTCGGTACTCAAATCAGCCTCGAATTTTACTCAAAAATCTAAGTTTTTAAAATCGTTTAATTAGAGTAATTATAAAAAAAATGAGCTTTGAACATTTTGAAACAGATTTAAAAAAAGAGAATGAATATCCTAAATTAGTTAGAGATAGGATCCCTGAAATTATAGAAAAAAATAAAGGAAAGAAAGTTAAAACAGAAAAATTGAAAGATGATAAGGATTACATGGCTTTTTTATTAAAAAAAATCGAAGAAGAAGCTAATGAACTAGCCAATACGAAGAATAAAAAACATTTAATAGAAGATTTGTCTGATGTTATGGAAATCATCGATGAACTTTTGATTTTAAATGAATTGGATTCGGAAAAAATTCGTGAAGCGCAAGCAGAAAAAAGAAAAGTAAGAGGTGGTTTTAAACAGCGAATTTTGATGTTATCAAAAGTCTAACTATTTTTTATGAAAGCGAAAAAATCATTGGGGCAAAATTTTTTGATTGATACTGCGGTTGTTGATAAAATTATTGAAGCGGGAGAAATTTATTCTGATGATAATGTTTTGGAAATCGGTCCGGGGCGAGGGTTTTTAACAAAAGCTTTGGTTCGTCGATCCAAAAAAGTTTTGGCAATCGAAAAAGACGAAGAGTTAGCCAGATTTTGTCGAAACAGTTTAAGGGCTGATAATCTAGAGATTTTGACAGGAGATGTTCTAGATACTAATTGGAAAGAAGTTTTAAATCAGAGAGATTTCTTGGCATTTAAAGTGATTGCTAATATTCCTTACTATATTACTGGAAAAATTCTTCGATTATTTTTGGAAAATTCTTTTCAACCTCAAATTTTGGTTTTGATGGTGCAAAAAGAGGTGGCTGAAAGGATTTGTGCTAAACCTGGAAAATTGGGAATTTTGTCTTTGTCGGTTCAATATTTTGGCGAGCCAGAAATCGTCACAATTGTTCCTCGAGAAAAATTTGAGCCAGCTCCCGATGTTGATTCAGCGGTAATCAAGATTGTTATAAAAAAAGAGGGGCGACTTGAATTAGAAGCAGAAAAAAAATTTTTCAGACTGATTAAGGTTGGTTTTTCCAGCCCTAGGAAAACTTTAGTCAACAATTTGTCAGTTGGATTGGACTTGAAAAAAAAAGTCGTGGAGAAAATTCTAATAAAAATTGGATTCAAAGGAACTACGAGAGCGCAGGAATTGGGGGTGGAAGATTGGATAAAAATGATAGAATATTTTTAAATTATTCTAAAGTTCAAATTATTCCAAATTATTCCAAATCAATTTTAAAAACTAAAATCCGAATAGTCGTCCAGAGGTCGGTTTTTGATAATTTGACCTTAAAATTTGATTTGAGTAATTTAGAGTAATTTGGATTTTGACATTTTGCAAACAGAGTTTAAATAAAAAGGCGTGTCTATAAGACACGCTTTTTTAATAAGAAATAATTTTATTTAGTGCTTTCTTCTTCAATGCTTTTAGCATTAGTTCTTTTGAATGTGACTGAAAATTGAGGTTCGTAAACAGAATCGTGATTATCTTTTAGTTCAATCGATTTTCCATCCATTAAATTGCTCATGGCAATGTCAGAGAGCATTTGTTTTAATTCTTTTTGTTGATCTTTGGCCATTTCAAGGTCTTGAAATCTTTGTCCCATTTCCGCTTGAACCATTCCTTGTATGGTTTTTCTTTTTTCGGTTAATTCTTTAATTTTGTCTTGAATTTCCTCAAATTCATTGGCATTAAGCAAAGCGTCTTTATATTCAGTTTGAATTTCTTTTTGAGTTTTTTTGACTTCTTCTAGCTCATTGAAAATCTCTTGGATGTCTCGCATGATTTATTTTTTATTTATTATTTGCAATTTATTTTAATTTTTTTCGTATTAATAATTAACACGAATAAATTGAAAACCAATTCAATCGGTTTATTTTTTAAACGACATTATTTATTATAAAGTAAAAAATTATTATTGAAAATAGATTTGTTGAATTAAAAGATTTGTGATAAGCTTGAGGGTGTTAAATGATTATTCTAACTTAATTTTTACAAAGAAAAGAGCGATGAAAAAGAAAATATTTTTTGGGATTACTTTGATTTTAATTGTTGGCATTGCTAGTGCTTTTTATTTTTTTAAGGATGTGAAGAAGACTCAAATTTTAATTAATTCAATTACAGCGATTGATAAGATCACTCAATTTCTTCCAATCGAACAAAACACCAAAGACGAAATTCAAGCTATCGACAAATTTGTGCAAGCTTTTACCGTTAAGGACGGAATTGAAAGAAGATATTTGGTTTTGTTGCAAAATAATATGGAATTGCGACCAGCTGGTGGTTTTTTGGGACAGTATGCTGTTTTGAAACTTAAGGATGGCGAAGTGACCACTCTATTTATTGAAGATGCGAATTTATTAGATCAAAGAATTAAGGCTGATGTAAGAGCTCCTTATCCATTTGAAAAAATGATGGAAGTTAAGAAATGGAAATTCAGAGATTCAAATTTTTTCCCTGATTTTCCAACAACGGTTGAAAAGGTTAAATATTTTTATCGTTTAAGTGGAGGGAACGATGATTTTGATGGGGTGATGGCAGTTAACGCTACGGTTTTGAATGATTTCTTGAAGATTACTGGACCAATTGATTTGGGAGCGTATGGAGTCTTTACTGGTGAAAACGCGGTTTTAAAATTAGAAGAGCAAGTGGAAAAGAAATATCTTTTGAACGAAGATTTAGATACTCAAAACAGAAAAGCAGTAATGAAAGTTCTAGCGCCAGCGATTGCTGATCGATTAATGATTCCGTCAAATATTAAGAAAACTGCTGACTTGGCTCTGGATGAGCTAAGAAACAAGGAGGTGCAATTTTATTTTGAGGATTCGGAACTGCAAACTTTGGCTAAGAGTGTTGGCTGGGCAGGAGTAATTGACCAAAATTGGGATGGAGATTATTTAATGATGGTGGATGCTAATCTGGGTGCTTTTAAATCCGATTATTATATGGATCGAGAAATGATTTATAGTGTTGATTTAACTTTGGAAAAACCAACTGCGACGCTAGAAATTAATTATACTCATAATGCTACTTATGGAGATTGGCGAACGACTGATTATCATTCTTATTTGAGAGTTTATACACCTTTGGGAACTGATCTATTATCGAGAGCTTGGGTGGGTTATCCTAATATTCAAGAGGAAAGTGGCAAAAATTACTTTGGGTTTGTTTGCCACACGGTGATGAATAGTACAACTCCAGCTAAGATTGTTTATACTTTGCCTGATAATCTTAAGGATAATTATAAACTCTTGATTCAGAAACAATCTGGGGTTGGTGATGTGCCAGTGACGATCAATGTCAAAACCGCTGAAGGAGACTATAGCCAAAAGAGTATTCTAAAAAATCATTTGAAATTTGAATTAACTAAAGCGGAAAAGAAATAAATTAGAATAAAATTTTTTAAATTAAGAAAAAGCAGGAGGGCTTTTGGAATTTTTTCCGATGCCCTTTTATATTATAATTAAATTATTAGAATGGAACTTAAAGAATTTTTAAATTTAGTCAAAAAATATCGAATTACTTTTGGCTTGATTGTTTTGGGAGTATTTTTTTTAGGATTGATTATTTATAATCAACAAAGAAAAATTTATCTAGGATCAATCGCAATTAATATTTCTCGTGAAGACAAGACGATTATTAATGATTGTCAGTACGATCAATTTTATCGATTGGAGGCGGATGAGAAATTTGGTAAAAATGTTGTTAACTGGGTAAGCGATCCAGGTTTAATGGAAAGGAATAGAAAAGATTTTGGAAAAGTTCGTAAAGGAGATTGGAGCGATCTTTCAAAAATAAAAGCCACTCAATTGTCTTCTAATTATATTAAAGTTGAGTTTCAATCTAAATCTTCTCAGTCAGCAACTATTTTTGGAAAGGTTCTTGAGAATAATCTAATTCAACAAACTCAGCAATTAAAATCAAATCAAGGAGACAAAGGCTGGTTCAAATTGGTGATTGATGATGTTCGGGTTGAAAAAAACAACATCAGTATTTATTTAATTTTATTGATCTCGATTTGTTTAGGATTTTCATTAGGAATATTCGGAGTGCTTTTACGATATTATTTTGAGGAAGTACCAAAAAAATAGTTGAAAATATTTTTAAATAATTCAGCCGATGAAAGTAGGAATTGACGGAAGGTGTTTGCAGAATAGTCGAAATACAGGAGTGGAAGAATACGCTCAAGGTTTAATTTTTCGTCTAGTCGAAGAAAATGATAAAGATCAGTTTATCATTTTTTTGAACGCTTTTGGAAGAATTAGAGAAGATTTTGCTTGGCTCGAACAATATAAGAATGTTCAAATAAAAAGATTTGGAATTCCTAATAAACTATTAAATTTTTGTTTTTTGTTTTTGAATTGGCCCAAGATTGACAATCTTTTGGGTGGGTTAGATTATTTTATTTCGCCTAATTTTCATTTTTTGGCATTAACTAAAAAATGTCGGCGAATTTTAACTGTTCACGATTTGTCTTTTGAAAGGATGCCGGAAACTTTTTCTTGGAAAAGAAGGTTGTGGCATTTTTTTATTAATCCAAGAAAAAATACGAAGGAAGCTTATCGAATTTGGGCAGTATCGAATTCAACTGCTCAAGATTTAATTAATTTATATCAAATTAAATCAAGTAAAATCGTTGTTAATTATCCTTTTTTTAATTTCAAAAACTTTAATCAAGTCAGTTGTCGCAATCAAGAAATTATTGATAAATATCGGTTGCCCAGTAAATTTATTTTATTTTTAGGCACGATTGAGCCGAGAAAAAATATTAAAGGTTTAATTAAAGGTTTTGAGAGTTTCAAGCGGCGTAACGATTGGGTTCGGGATTACAAATTAGTAATAGCTGGTGAGAAAGGTTGGCTATGGGAGTCGATTATTGAAAGAGCTGAGAACAGTTTGTTGGCGGAGGATATAATTTTTACCAGTTTCGTGGAAGAAAAAGATAAACCGATGTTTTATTCTTTGGCGAAGGTTTTTGTCTATCCTTCTTTCTATGAAGGTTTTGGTTTTCCACCGTTAGAAGCGATGGCTGCAGGGGTTCCGACCATTGCTTCAAACTGTTCTTCAATACCGGAAGTTTTGGGTGACGGGGCAATTTTGATTAATCCTTATCAATCTTTCGAAATTTGTTTAGCGTTAGAGCTTTTGTTAAAAAACGAAAAAATTTATCGAATATATTCCAAAAAAGGTCAAGCACAAGCGCAACGAATTGCGGAGAAGAAAAGAAATTTTTTTATTTAAAGAATCTGTTTTTAATTTGGTCTTTTTTTGTTAAAATATAATCAATATCATTTAAACAAAAATATGCGAATTGGAATTGACGCTAGATTTTTTGGACCGAAAGAAAAAGGTTTGGGAGTTTATGTTCAAAAATTAGTTGAAGGTTTGGAACGCAATAATAATGAAACTGATCATCATTTTTTTATTTTTCTTAAAAAAGACCGGTTCGATGATTTCAAGCCTCAGAAGAAAAATTTTCATAAAGTAGTAGCTGATTTTCAGTGGTATGGTTGGAAAGAGCAGTTAATTTATCCTTTTTTCTTGAATAAATATAAATTAGATTTAATGCATTTTGGTCATTTTAATGTGCCAGTTTTGTATTTCAGAAAAACTATCGTCACAATTCATGATTTAATTTTATTCCATTTTCCAACTTTCAAAAATTCAACTCTAAATAAAGCTTTTTATTTAATCAAACTTTTGGCTTACCGAATGGTAATCAACTTGGCAGTTCGCAAGGCGGTTTTGATAATTGCTATCTCTGAGTTTACCAAAAAAGATTTGATTAAAACCTTGAAAGTTTCAGAAGAAAAGATAAAAGTGGTTTATCAAGGTTGCAATTTTGTATCTCAAAAAACCAATCAAAACGCTAAGACTATTTTGAAAAAGTATGGTATAATAAAACCGTATCTATTGTGTGTCGGTAACGCCTATCCTCATAAGAATTTAGAACGGTTGTCGGAAGTTTTCTCGATTTTTAATAAACAAAATTCTAAGGTTAGCTTAGTGTTGGCTGGAGGACGAGATTTTTTTTATCAAAGATTGGAAAAGAAAATAGCAAAAGAAGAAATAAAAAATATTATTATCCCGGGTTTTATTGAACAGGTTGATTTTGAATTAATTTTCAGAGAATCAGAAATGTTTATTTATCCATCGTTATATGAAGGTTTTGGATTTCCACCATTAGAGGCTTTGGCTTATGGGAAAAAAGTCTCTTGTTCTAATAAAACTTCAATGCCAGAAATTTTAGGTGAATCGGTGGAGTATTTTAGTCCAGAAGATCCAAAATCGATATTGGACTGTTTGAATAAAGTTTTTAAGACTCGAAATAAGAGAAAAAATGAAAAACAAATGAAAAAAATAACGGAAATAATTAAAAAATTTGATTGGGATAAAACGGCCCAAGAAACATTAAATATTTATAACAGTGTTTCAAAATAAAAAAAACAAACAAAAACCATTAATGTCTGATATCAAGCCGAATGGATTTTCGGGGGGTTTTAGTTTTGGCAAAAATAATGAAAAATTAAAAAAAGATAGTCAAGCAGAGCACGAAAGTTTTTTAATAGAGGCATTAAGGGAAGACGAGGACTTGGAGTTATTAAAAATAGAGGAGCAAAAAATAGCACAAAAAAACAGAGAATTGGAAATTAAAAAAGAAGCCTGTTCTTTTAACAGTATTAATTTTAATCGTAGTTTTATCAAGGAAGAAATTCCAGTTAAAATTGTTTCGGAAAAATTTAGCAGAGAATATCTGGAAAAAAAACAGCGAGAAAAAATTGAAGCTCAAAAATTATTTCAATTAGAGAAAGAAGAAGTAGAGAAAAAGGCTTTAGCGGAAGAGTTGAAACGACAGAAACAGCTTGAAACGGAGAAATTTTTACAATTACAGAAAAAAGCGTTTGAGCGAATTATTGAAGAGCGAAAATGTAAAGAGCTTGAATTGAAAAAAAATGTTCAAGAAAAGAGTTTGCAAGAGCAATTGAAGCAAGAGTCAATTTTGCAATTAGAACAAATAGAAAATAAGAAAAGAATTCAGATTCAAAAACAAAGAGAAATTGAATTAAAATATCGATTAGAAGAAGAAGCAAGAAGAGAAAAGTTTTTAATTAAAGATAAAAAAAGGGGGATAGTAATTAAGGAGAGATTAAAAAGAAAGATAAGCAGAGAACGAAAAATAAATCAAATTAAGCAAAATCTTTTGGCTAAACCGACCAATTTGAGTGGAAGATTTGGCTTTTTGAAGCCGGCTTTGGCTTTTTCTGGGAGTTGTTTGGCCATTTTTATGGTGATGTTTTCTTTGCGATTTTTTTTCTATGGAATACAAATAAAAGATCAGGTGGTTGTTAAAGGGGCTAGCGTAGTGGCTGACTTGGAAAAAGCTAAAAGTAGTTTTCAGGATAAAAATTTTTCTCAAATAGTTTCTAATTTTCAAAAAATTCAAAAAGAAGTCGGATCTATTAATGAAGATTTGGAACAAATGGAAGGAGGATTGCCGGAAATAATTAGTAAATTGCCATTTGTCGATCGTTACGGAAGCGCTAAGAAGGTCTTGGAAGCTGGAAACGAAATTGCCCAAGCGATGGTTTTGATCAGTCAATCAGCGGAAGAATTTTCTGAAATTGAAAAGCCATTGAATTTTGAAAAAAATCAAGACTTTTCTTTGGGAGTTTTCTTTTTGAGCTTGGAGAAAAAATTGATTTCAGCGGAAAATCATTTTAAATTGGCTCAAAAAAGCTTAGAAGCGGTTGACATAGCTGATTTGCCAAAAGAATATCAAATGAGGGTGGCGACTTTGAAGGAAAATTTTCCCAAAGGTTTGAGTTTATTGACTGAATTTAATCAGAAGCAAGTTATTTTTCGAGATTTGTTGGGATATGGTGGTCCTCGGAAATATTTATTTTTATTTCAAAATAATCATGAACTTCGAGCAACGGGAGGTTTTATCGGAAGTTATGGGGTTCTGGATGTTCACAATGGAAATGTCAAAAATCTTTTTATAGATGGTATTTTTAATCCAGACGGACAGTTATCGGCTCGAGTGGTGCCTCCTCGTCCAATCCAAAAAATTTCAACTAATTGGTCGACCCATGACGCTAATTGGTTCCCTGATTTTCCAACTTCAGCCGAAAAAATAGCTTGGTTTTACGAAAAAACCGGTGGGCCAACTGTTGACGGAATTATTACTCTCACTCCTACAGTAATGGAAAAATTATTGACAATTACCGGGCCAATTGAAATGATTGAATATGGCGTCACGGTTGATTCGAAAAATTTTGTTGAAGCTACTCAATTTGAAGTAGAAGAAGACTATGATAAAACAGAAAATCGGCCTAAAAAATTTATTGCTGATTTGACTCCTAAGATTTTAGAGCAAGTTTTTTCGAAAGAGGGTTTGAATAATTTCCCAAAAACTTTGCAAATTCTATCGGAAGCTTTAGCAGAAAAACATATTTTGCTTTATTCAGAAAATTCAGAAATTCAGTCTTTGATTTCTGATTTGGGTTGGTCGGGGGAAATTTTAGACACTTCTAAAGATTATTTAATGGTGATTAATTCTAATATTAATGGTTATAAAACAGATGGAGTAATTGATCAAGAAATTAATCATCAAATTGAAATAGAGGAAGATGGTTCGGTGGTTGATACGGTGGTGATTGAAAGAACCCATAATGGGGGTAGTTCTTCTTACGAATGGTGGAACAAAGTTAACGCGAATTATATGAGAGTTTATGTGCCTGAGGGAAGTGAGTTTCTTTCGGCAGAAGGTTCTACGCGAGAAACAGTTGATGCGCCGGTGAATTATGATAAGTTGGGTTTTGACCGGGACGAGCAGGTGGTTGCATTAGAAAAATCAATTAGAATTGACAAAGAAAGCGGCACAGAAATTTGGGAAGAACAGGGGAAAACAGTTTTTGCTAATTGGGTATATGTTTCGCCTCAAGAGAAGGTCCGAGTTTCTTATCGGTATAAACTACCTTTTAAACTTGATTTAAATTTAGAACGAGGTAAAATGGATACTTACTCGGTTTTATATCAAAAACAGTCTGGAATGAATACTTCGGTTTTGAAAACAAAATTGAAAATAGCTGATGAACAAGAGGTTTTTTGGCAATATCCAGATGAATTACAAGCGAAAAATGGTTTATTGGAATATAATTCTAATTTAGAACGAGATCGATTTTTAGGGGTGGTCTTGAAATAAGTTCTGAATTTTGGTTTAAATTTTGAAAATAATTTTATTAAAAATAATCTAGCTATTTATATGACTGAATTGATTTTATCTCCGATTAAAGAGATGGAGATTAGAACTTCTAGGGTTTATGGAGCAGTTTCATTGGCTCAAGGAGTAGCGGATTTTGATACTCCAGAGTGCATCAAACGTTGTGCTATTGAACATATTCAAGCGGGAGATGCTTCGAAATATTCACTATCACCAGGAATTATGGAGTTGCGAGAGGCGATTGAAGTGGATTTAGCTAAACGAGGAATTCATTATGATTTTGAAAATGAAATAATTATTACTGCTGGAGCGATAGAAGCTGTGACAGCGACTTTATTAACAATAGTTGAGGATGGAGATGAAGTTTTGATTCCAGACCCAACTTATACTTCTTACCAAGAAGCGATTAAAAATGCCAAAGGAATTCCTAAATTTATTCCGTTATGTGAAGACAAAAAATGGTCTTTCGATGAAAATAAGCTGGAAAAATTAGTGACTAAAAAAACCAAGGCGATTTTGTTTTGCAATCCCAATAATCCAACGGGAACAATTTATTCCAAAGATCAGTTAATAAAAATTTTAGAAATTGCCGAGAAACATAATATCTATATTTTAGTAGACGAGGTTTATCGGGATTTTATTTATAATAATCAAGATTTTTATTCGATTGGTCGTTTCTATAAATTTAGAAAGAGAATAATTTATATTTTTTCTTTTTCTAAATCTTATTCGATGACTGGTTGGCGAGTAGGTTTTTTGGCGACGGATAAAACTTTGGCGGAAAGAATATTGGCTCGGCATGATGTTTTAATAACCTGTGCTCCGGTGGTTTCGCAATGGGGAGCTTTGGCAGCGATCGAGATGGCCAGTGAAGACCGACAGTATTTTAAAGAAAAATTTAAGGACAGACGGGATTTGATTTGTAGCCACTTAGATGGGATGAAAAAATGGTTTAGTTATAAAAAACCATCTTCTTCTTATTTCATTTTTCCTAAATTTTCTAAAAAATTGATCAAAGTTTTAGAAGAAAAATCGGAAAATAAAAAATATGATTTGAAAGATTATCAAAAAAAATCATTATCTTGGAAATTGTCTTTGGAACTGTTATATGAAGCTAAGGTAGCAGTTGTGCCTGGACAAGCTTTTGGAGAAGTTGGTGAAAATCATGTGAGAATGTGTTTTGGGCGTTCCGAAGATGATATTTTGAGAGTAATGGTTAGAATAAAAGAACATCTTGATAAAAAATATGGAGATTCAAAGGACTTGGGAAGAACGAAGACAATTTAATATTTATTTTTAAAATAAATTTAAGCTAAAATATTTATGAAAAAAATATTTAAATTCATAGTTGAACGGTACTTAAAATTTTTGACTAAAATCATAATTCATCGACATAATCCCTTGGTAGTAGCAGTGGCTGGGTCAACTAATAAAACTTTTATTAAAGATCAGATTTTAGCAGAACTTAAAAATGAAAAAGGTGTTCGAGGAAATCCTAGAAGTTTTAATACTGAGATCGGCTTGCCTCTAGCAGTTCTGTTTTTGCCTTCTGGTTTTTGCTCTCTTTTCAAATGGGTTGATGTTCTATTGGCTGGTACCTACATTTCATTTTTTCAAAGAAATTTTCCTCGAATTTTAATTTTAGAAATGGGAATTCAAAAAAAGGGTGATATGAAATATTTACTTTCAATAGTTAGTCCATTGTTGGTAGTGATTTCAGATCTTAGTCGGAATTTTTCAGATAATAAAAGTTTAATGGATGATGAAATGGCTCATTTGGTTTTTTCTGTTCCGAAAAAAGGCAAAGTAATTTTGAATATTGATCATGATCGAGTCAAAGCTCTCGAAAAATATTCTAAGGCTCCAGTTATTTTTTATGGTAAAAACAAAGAATCAGCGGGAAAGATTAAGAATATCGAGGAAAATTCTGATGGACAAACTTTTGATTTAGAACTAGATGGTAAAAAAGATCATATTAAAACAGAATTGTTTGGTTTGCATAATATCCATTCTTTGGTGGCCGCTAAAGTAGTATCAGCGGAAATCAAAAAAATTATGAGGAGTAAAAAATAGAAATGTTTAAAAGAAAAAAAAAGAAAAAAAAATCTTGGGGTATTTTCTTAAAAAGGTTATTTTTAGCTTTCTTGTTCTTTATTTTTTTGGGTTCTAGTATTTGGGTTTTGTTTTGTTCTTCTTATACTGAGTTGCAAAATTTAGAAATTATTACCGAAAAATTGGAAAAAAGAATAGTTGAAGATATTTCAAATGAATATAGAGCAGAATTTTGGTTTCGGTATGGTTCTAAAAATAATTTTTTTCTGTTTCCTCGAAAGATTTTTGCCGAGACATTAAAAGAACGATTTAAAATAATTAGAGAAGTGATTTTTGAAAATAAATTTCCTAATGTTATTGTCGTTAAAATTGAAGAACGAGAGGGGCTAATAATCTGGTGTAGTAGTGAAAAATGTTTTTTAATGGATGAAACTGGTTTGCTTTTTTATCAACTTCAAGCAGGAGAACGAGAAAAACGATTTAAAAATTATCCAGTTTTAATTGATAAAAGTAATTTGGAGGTTAAAAACAATCAGGTAATAGAGGATGGTCAGTTAGTTTCATCTTTATTTGAAATTAAAAAATTGCTAAAAGAAAAAATTGGGTTAGATGTAGAACGAAGGATCGAAACCTCATCTTTGATTTCTAAGGAAATTCGTTTTGAAACTTTAAATGGTTGGCAAGTTTATTTTAATATTGAGAACGATATTGATAGTCAAGTAGAGCTTCTAAAAGAAATCTTAAAATCTAGTTTGAGCAATAAAGAGAAGGAAAAATTGAATTATATTGATTTGCGGATCGAAGGCAAAGCTATTTACAATACTGATGTTGAAATTGAAGTTGATAATAACAACGATGAAAATTAGTTAAAGTAAATAATTTTAAAATTTAGACTATACATTTTGTTGATTTGAAATTATAATTAAATTAATATTAGTTGATTGTTGTTGAATATTTTCCTTTGATAATTATAGTCGTGGAATTTTAATAAAAAAACAAAAAATGAAAAAAACAATATTGGGATTGCTTTTAGCTGTTATTGTTTTAACTGGATTAATTTTAAGGTTGGGTCCAGTTTTAGAACAACGAGATTTTTGGTATGACGAGGCTTTTACTGGAATTTTAATCAAACAACCTTGGGGCGAAATGAATCAAATGATTTTTGATGATGTTCATCCGCCTTTGTATTATTGGTTACTTAAACCTTGGGCTTCTGTTTTTGATTATTCTTCTTTCGGAATTCGATTTTTTTCAACTTTGATGGGAATTTTGACCATTTTTTCAGTTTATTGGATCGGAAAAAGAATGTTTAACGAAAAAAGTGGGCTTTTGGCGGCTTCGATAACCGCTGTTTCGCCTTTTGCTGTCCAATATTCTCAAGAAGCTCGAATGTATTCTTTATTTGGTTTGTTGATGATTTGGGCGACTTGGTTTTTCTATCGAGCTTTGAAATATAATGAACGGCGAGATTGGATTTGGTGGGGTATTTTTGGTGGATTAGCTTTTTATACTCATTATTTATCCTTGTTCTTTTTTATTGTTTTCTTTTGGACGGCGGTTTTTTATGAATATAATTTTCATAAAAAGTCTTTTTATAAAGCGATTTTGTTGCCCAAGAATTTTTGGATAGGGACGGGGACTATCGCAGTTTTTTTTGCTAGTTGGTTGCCCTATTTTATCTCTCATATTTCTGGCGGAAATTTGGGTTGGATTGGAGTCTCTTATTTAAGCGATATCCCGAAAACTTTGCAAATATTTTTGTTTGGTCATCCGTTGGGTACGGGCGGAGTTCCGACTGCCAATGAATTCAAATATTTTTTTGATGCAAGTTCGGCTGGACTTTTGATTTTAATAATTACAATAATTTTGTTAGTAATTGCTTGGAAGAAGAAAATAAAAAGAGAAGAATTCTTTGTCCTGAGTGCACTCTCTTTTGGAACTTTAGTTTTTTTGATTGTTTTATCTCATTTTAATTTAAAGCTTTATGTTTCTCGTTATTTTATGCCAGCAGCCATAATGATTTATTTGCTTCTAGCTGGAATAACAGTGACGATGTTTAAAAAAGCTTGGGCGTGGCTTGTGGTTTTTATCGTTTTTATTTTTTTAATAATAATCTTAAAGCCAATTGCTTATAATTCTCAGTGGTATCAAGTTAGTCAGCTAATAAAAAATAATTCTATTGAAAATGATTATGTTATTACAACCAGTCCTTTCGATTACACTACAATGCGTTATTATCTTGGTTTAGGAAAATTAAAATATCATCACAAAGCTAACCCCACCGAAGATTTTTCTGGTTGGGTGGTGGTTGGTAACGAAAATCGCTTGCAAACTATTGCGGAAATTCAAGCTTTGAAAAACTATATTATCATCGATCAAACTTGTGATTGGGCTGGTTTAAATCTAATCGAAGTAGCCAGTCTTAAAGACTTAAAAATTTGTCGAGAAAAATAAAGTTAGCTATTAAGATAAATAGAAGTTAAAAGTTAAGAAGATTTTCTTCGAGAGGAAATTTTATATTTTTTAATTTTTCCGATTGACATAGTAGACAGTTTTGTCTTTTTAAAGCTGAAGGTTCTCTTGACAATAACTTTTTATCTGCTATAGTAATTTGGCCCTGTAAATGAGTTACAGGGTCTATTTTTTAGTTAATTTTTATAGAGAGAGGAAGTAAAAATGAAAAAAAGTTTAGTAGTTCTTTTTACGATCGTAATGTTAGTATTGGTTTCGAATGCAACGGCTTCACCTTGGTCGCAGACGTTTAAGGAAGTTGGAGTAGGTAATTTTGATCAGTTGGATATTTTCATGGAGCCTGGATTGGTATTCTTTAGTGGTTCTAGCGGGTATACAACCTCAGGTTGGGCCACTGACGTTGATACCGTTGACTACATTTCAGCCTCTGGTCCAGAAACTGCAAACATGAATTTTCAGCTTGGTTTTACTGATGATTCTTTATTTACATTAGATTTCTTTGCTTTTTTAGATGGTGTTATTGTTGATGCAGCGACGTTAGAACATATTGGTAATAAGCAATGGAATATTGAGAATGTAAGACCTTTACTCTCAACTGCGACTAATCTTTATCAGGCTGATCTGAAAAGGGTTGGACATTCTCCAGTGCCAGAGCCAGCTACATTGCTTTTGTTTGGAGCCGGACTATTGGGGGTAGCCTCACTAGGAAGGAAAAAAACTTTTCTAAAAAAATAATTCTGCTTGATAATATTTGAGTAGAGTAGATCCTTCAGTTTTTTAAAAACTGAAGGATTTTTTTAATATTTTAATTTGGATTTTTTTTAGATAAAATATATCTTTAATTCAAAAAAGTAATTTAAATTAAAGCCTTAAAAGAAGATATCATCATCGATCAAACTTGTGATTGGGCTGGTTTAAATCTAATCGAAGTAGCCAGTCTTTGCCGATTGGAAGATAAATCAAAAGTGCCACTTCGGACAAGAAGAAAGGAAATAACTCAGCTTGAAGAACAAAGAATTGTAAAATTAAGAAAAAACATATTTGTTGGGGTAAAATGAAAATCGTCAAAATTTACAAAATATTTATCTGAAAGAAACATCTTCCTGGAAGGTTCAATACACCATCAATGCTTTGCTGAATTATTTGATTAAGCGATTTGATTAAATTTTCTGAAAGAGTATTTTTTTTATTAAATTCAGTTAGGTCATATAAATATTCCAAGGCTTCTTGATGGTTTTTTGCCTCAAGATGATCTTTGAGAGATTTTCCTTTTATGGTTAGTCCTTCATTTATTACTAAATAGGTTTCTTCTAGGGTTAGACTATTGCCTTCGATGGCATTGGAATTGTAAGTCATCTCTATTTCAAATTGTTCTTTAAGTTTTTTAACAGCAGAAACTGGAAGCGGACGGAATGAGTTAAGTTTTTTTAGCTTCCCATCGATCCTTATTTGAAGTTTTTTGTTTAGATATTGCATAAATTTCTTAATATGGTTTAGATTATTCTTTGCATTATACCATATTAAGAAAAATCGTTAATATAAATTCAAAATTTGATTTAGAGTATTAAAAAAATCACTGTCTAAATAAAGAAAGTGATTTTTTCGTTTGCTCCCCCCCTGGTGGATGTGCTTGGGAACTTTAGTTATGGGAATTCTTAATAAATCTTGATTATAATAATGTTGTTTGATATTCAATGTATCTTTTCTATGCTTAAGCATGAGTTTTTTGAGTCGAGTTGAGAGCAGAATGATAGTGTTGCATTACTTGACAAAAATTTGCACTCCGGTATACTAAAATAACTTACCGATCGGTAAGTAGACTAAAAAATTAAACTAAAAGGTCATAAATAAAATTAAAAAAATAGATAAAGACATTTTTTTGGGCACAAGAAAACACATTATTGATGTAGCTCGTAATCTTTTTTCTGAATACAGCTATTTAGGTGTTTCTATGAGTGATATTGCTAAAAAACTTAATATCACTAAGGCCGCTCTTTATTATCATTTTACCGGCAAAGTGGAACTTTACACAGAAGTACTTAATGAAGCATTCGGGGATTTGAGCTTGTCTGTTTCCGAAGTTTTTAATGAGAAAACGGTTGATAAAAGATTACACAAACTCATCAAAAATTATTTGGATTTTGGCTTGAAAGAAAAAAATCTCGTTAAATCTGTGATGTTAAAATTATCGCCAACCAATACTCAAATAAGAAAGCACATCGTACAATTAAAAAAACAACGGGTTGATCTAATCTATCCAGTAATCGAAGAAATGTTTGCTGATAATAGAGTGAAAAAAATAGTCAACAAAGAGTTATTGGTTTCTCTATTGATTGGGACGATGGACGGATTAATTTTGGAATATTCGTTTTTAAACAAGAAAATTAGGTCTGATAAGGTTGCTGATCAGATTGTTGAGGTTCTATTATAAAGCTTATTAAATATTTTAATTATGAAAAACTTAATTACAGATAGCCGAAAAAAATTATCAGGTGTTATTTTAGTAATCGTGTTAGTAGCTATGGGTAGCTTTGCCTTGTTCAAAACATTTAGCGACGTAACGGATGACTCAAAGTCTGTTTCTAGTAGAGATTTAACAACTGTTCAAACGAAAAAAGTATTGTCAGAAACTGTGAATCAATATATTTCTACTTCTTCGGTGACCAAACCATCAAGCGAAGCCAAAATTAATTCTAAAATGACAGGTAATGTTGCTAATATTTATTTTAAAGAAGGGACGTGGGTTGATGCCGGACAAGTTATTATTCAGCTGGAAAGAGATCGAACTTTATTAGTGGCTTATGACAATGCTAAGGTTACTTTAGATAGTACTATCGCTGCTATGAAAAAAGAAAAAAAAGCAGCTAAAGTTGCAGTAGAAATAGCCGATGGTGACGAGGAAGATCAGGCTGAAGCGAATTATTCTAGCGTTAAGAAAAGTGCAGAATTGAAAATTGCAATTGCTCAGGGACAGTTGGATTCTGCTCAAGCAAAATTGAGCAATACCACAATTGTGGCACCTATTTCAGGTGTGATTGATCAGATATATGCTAAGGTAGGAGAAATGGTTACAACAAGTAGTCCGGTGGCGAACATTGTTAATACTGAAAGCATAGAAATTGAATTAGCGTTAACTGAATTTGACATTAATAAAGTGTCCGTTGGGCAGAAGGCAGAAATTAATTTAGCAGCTTATCCAAATGAAAAATTCATTGGAACGGTTCATTATGTTAGTTCAGTGGCCGATTCGGGGAACAAAAAATTTCCAGTTAAAATTCAATTAGATAATGCAGACGGAAAAATAAAAGCTGGAATAGTAGCTCAAATAGATATAGTTATTTCCAAGCAAGACAATGTCATAATAATCCCCCAGACAGCAGTTTTTATGGAAGGTGACACAGAAAAAGTATATTTAGTTGGTAGTGATTCGAGAAATAAGATAGTCACAATTAAAACTGAGTCTTTTGGAGATAAATTAAAAGTGGTTGAGGGATTAGTAGGAAATGAGGAGGTGGTGATAAGAGGAACTTATGAGCTAGAAGAGGGAGAAAAAGTAATAGTAAAAAATCAATAAATTTATGAGTTTACCAAAGTTTTCAGTCGATAGACCAGTGACTATAACAATGATGGTTTTAATCATTGTTGTTTTTGGTTTTGTCTCTCTGAGTCGTTTGGGAGTGGATATGCTTCCAGATATTGAGTTCCCTGTGGTATCAATTGTTACTTCATATAATGGAGTAGCACCTAAAGACATTGAAGATATTATTACTAAGCCGATTGAAGATGCTGTTGCCACAGTTAAAGATGCAAAAACAATTAAATCTATTTCGCAAGAAAGTGCGTCAATTGTAATGATTGAATTTAATAGTGGCACTAAAATAGATTTTGCCGCTCAAGATGTTAGGGACAAGATTGGTTTAATAGAAGATTATTTACCACAAGACGCCAATAAACCATTAGTTATAAAAATGGATGTTGGGGCTATGCCAGTTCTTGGTTACGGTGTTACATGCGATAGTCTTAATACCTTAGAGCTAAAAAAAGTTTTAGAAGATAACATTAAAGACAAGATAGAAAGACTCGATGGAGTCGCTACAATGGAAATACGTGGTGGACAAAAGCGTGAAATTTTAATTAAATTAAACAAGCAATTATTAGAGTCATATAACTTAACTCAATCTCAGATTGTGCAAATTTTACGCGGAGAAAATATTAATTTATCTGGTGGATTTATTGAGCAGGGATTACTTGAATTACCTATTCGTACTGTTGGAGAATTTAAAAATTTAGATGAAATAAAAAATACAGTATTAATTATTAGAAATGATACGCCGATTTATTTATATGATGTAGCCGATGTGATTGATACACACGAAGAGATAAGAGGACATAGTCGCACAAACAAAAAAGATAGTTTACTTCTAATGATTAGTAAGCAATCTGGCGCAAACACCACAGAGGTTGCGAAGTCAATAAAAAAAGAACTGCCAAAATTAAAAGAATTTTTACCTAAAGACGCTGAATTTTCTTTAGTAATGGATCAAAGCAGACAAATTGAAACATCCACAAAATCTGTAACTCAAAGTGGTTTAATTGGCGGACTGTTAGCAATTATTATTATATATATATTTTTAAGAAATTGGCGACCCACAGTAGCGATTGCTTTTGCTATTCCTCTTTCGTTGATTGCGACTTTTATCCCGCTCTATGTTGTTGGGTACACTTTAAATTTAATGACTTTAGGTGGTTTAGCATTGGGAATTGGAATGTTAGTGGATAACGCTGTTGTTGTAATTGAAAATATTTATAGACATTTAGAAAAAATTGGTAAAAGACGAAAGGCAGCAATCATTGGTTCTAATGAGATTGCATTAGCGATTACAACGGCCACTTTGACGACTATTGCGGTATTTTTACCAATGTCTCTTGGCACTGGAATTGCAGGACAATTATCCCGTGGGTTATCATTAACAATAATTTTCGCGTTGCTGGCTTCATTATTTGTAGCTCTTACACTTGTTCCGATGATAGCTTCAAAAATTTTTAAAAAACGAGAAGAAGTAAAAGATTATAGAAAAGCTTCAGGGGAGAATCGTTTTATTAAATTGCAAAATAGCTACAAGAAAATTCTTATTTGGTCTCTTAAAAATCGGCTTAAAACAATTTTAGTTACAATAAGCTTATTAATTATTACAATTGCGATGGTTCCTTTCATTGGTACAGAATTTATGCCAGAAAGCGATCAAAGCATTATGATTTTACAAATTGAAATGCCTGTAGGCACATCTTTAAAGCAAACTGATAATGCTACACGATTAACAGAGGAGATAATAGCAAAAAAAGTAGGTGAAAGTATTGTGAGTGCTACTAGTTTTGTTGGACAAAGTGATGATATGGCGGAAGGTGCTTCAATGGGGATGGGCGGAGGTATAAACGAAGCAATGATACTTATTAAACTTAAAGATAAAAAAGAAAGAAAAATGTCCGGTGCTCAAATTATTGAAATTATTAGACAAAATAAGCCATCAATAAATGGTTTAGAGCTTAACTCGATGGATATGGCTGGTGCTATGATGGGCGGAGCTAGTACTCCAATTGAAATTAAAATATTTGGTAAAGATTTAGAAGTTTTGCAAAAAGTTTCTGATAATATTGCCAATGAAATAAAGGGTATCGATGGAGTGCGAGATATTAATACAACCTTAAGCCAAGGAAAACCTGAATTGTTAATTGCGATTGACAGAGAAAGGGCTTCGCATTTGGGATTAACAGTAGGACAGATCGGGTCTTTAGTAAAAAGTTCAATGCAAGGATCAATAGCTACCCAATTTCGTCAAGGAGGTGAAGAAACTGATATAAGAGTTAGGTATAACAAAGCAGACAGAGATAGTATTGAAAAGATAGAAAATTTAACAATTAACTCTTCTTTTGGTGGTCAGATTTTGTTAAAGCAGGTGGCAAAAATTTCATATGACCAGGGACCAATTAAGATTAATCGAGAAAATCAATTAAGAGTAGCGTCAGTAACTTCTAATATATTAGATCGAGACGTTGGTAGTGTGGTGGGAGATATCAAGGATAAGCTAGAAAAATTTGACATGCCATCAGGATATTTTATTGAATATGGCGGTTCGTATAAGCAAATGCAAGATACCTTTGGCACTTTAGCCCTAGCTTTAGCGCTTGGTGTTTTGCTGGTTTATATGGTGATGGCTTCTCAATTTGAGTCATTAATTCATCCATTCATTGTGATGTTTGAATTGCCGTTGGCTTTTATTGGCGTTGGATTGGCATTATTTATAACAGGGCAATCATTATCTTTGCCATCTTTTATGGGTATAATTATGTTAGCCGGCATTGTGGTAAATAATGCGATTGTTTTAGTTGATTATGTTAATCAATTACGTAAAAAAGGAATGAGCGAATTTGATGCTTTAGTGGAAGGCGGAACTACGCGATTAAGACCAATTTTAATTACCTCTATTACCACTCTTTTAGGGATATTGCCAATGGCTTTGGCTAAACAGGAGGGTTCAGAAATGATGCGTCCGATGGCAATTGCCGTGATTGGTGGATTGCTGGTGTCAACCGTATTAACCCTAATAGTGATTCCTGTTGTGTATAGTTTAGTCGAAAGATTTTCGAGAAGAGTTTATGTGGAGTTTGGAAAAATAGGAAACAAAAAATGAACAAAAAAGTAAATTTGTTTGATTTCTAGCATATTTGTTGACAGAGAATAGATATTGAAAATTTATTACAATCTGTGAGACTACTGTGAATTAGAAAAAAGCTGGATGAAAATTTTTAAATAGTCAAAAAGTTAACCTAAACTACTAAAATGCCTTATTCGCCAGCTGGCGGATAAGGCATTTAAAAGCGTTTGCTCCGTTGGGTAGAGGGTGTTAGAACCTGTTTAGTTTAAAATTTAGAAAATTAATTTGGAACAATTTTAATATAACCTAATTTACATTGTTCTTTTGGAAGAATTGAGATAAAATTAAATTATAAAATAGAGTATGCTTTTTATTGATTAAAAGTTTATTGTTGTTAGGGTCAAAATAAAAATAAATTTAATGAAAACATTCAAAACAGAACAGAGCATCAGGACGTTAGTAGATGAACAACTTAAAAATTTAGATTGGAATCTTACCGCAGGGAAAGGTTGCAATGTTTTTCAGGAACAACCAAGGACGGTTGAAGAAAGAAAAAAATTAAAAGGGAAAAGGCCCGATTATGTCTTGTATGCAAAAAATTCAGCTAGGAAAGAACCTATTATAATAATAGAAACTAAAAAACCAGGCGCAAACTTAGATGAAGCAATCAAGCAAGGCGATGAATATGCTGAAGCCTTGGGAGCGCCAATTGTGTTTGCGACGGACGGTATTTATTATAAGACCTTACATGTAAAAAAGCACAAGCCTTTGTTTTTAAATGGAGAAGAAGTGGATGAACTATTTAGAGAATTGGAAGCGATAAAATTTCTCGAAGACAATGAAGTCGATACAATTTCCAAGGAGGTTATTTACGACAGAAAAAGGCTTATAAAAATATTTGAAGACTCTAACGATTTGCTAAGAGACGAAGGTTCTAGGGCGGGGATAGAAAGGTTTGGAGAATTTTCAAATATTCTGTTTTTGAAATTGATTGGAGAGTTAGAGGATTTAAAAGAGAAAAAAGGTGATACAACTATGCTAGATAAGCATCTGAGATGGAGCAGTTGGAAGAATAAAACAGGGCAAGATTTGCTTTTGCATATAAATAAAATAGTCTTACCAGAAATTGGAGAATCTTATAAGGATAAAGATATCTTTACGCCTCTAACAATCAAAAGTCCCAATACTTTAAAAAAAATAATTGACAAATTAGATCCTTTAAATCTTATTAATATTGACTCCGATATCAAAGGCGATTCTTTCGAATATTTTTTAAAGCAATCAACGGCGACAAAAAATGACTTAGGTGAGTATTTTACTCCTCGACATATCGTGAAAGTAATGGTTAAGCTTTTAAATCCACAAATTGGAGAAACAGTTTACGATCCTTTCTGCGGTACAGGTGGTACGCTTATTGAAAGTTTTAAGCACATTTCTCATAACATGGCAAGAACAGAGGTAAATTGGAATCAATTAAAAGAAAAGACACTTTTCGGAAATGAAATTACTACAACTGCAAGAATTACTAAAATGAATATGATATTGATTGGTGATGGACATAGCGGAATTCAACAGCAGAATAGTTTAAAAAATCCAGTTGATGATAAATACGATATTGTTATTACTAATATGCCATATTCTCAAAAAACTGAATATGGAGCTTATTATGATTTACCCAGCACTAATGGCGATAGTGTTTGTATTCAACATTGTATAAAAGCAATTGATAAAGCAAGTGAGAAGGGAAGAATGGCATTGGTGGTGCCAGAAGGCTTTCTGTTTCGCAAGGATTTACAGAAAACAAGAGAGTATTTGCTTGATAGATGCACTTTGAAAAGTGTCATCTCTCTTCCTCAGGGAGTTTTTCTTCCTTACACAGGAGTTAAAACAAACATTTTGTATTGCACTAATATAAAGAAAAAGAAAAAACAAGAAAAAGTTTGGTATTTCGATGTAAAAAATGATGGCTATAGTCTAGATAGTCATAGAAAAAAACTCGAAGGAAAAACTGACTTACAGCAATTCTTAGAATACAGAGATCCCAAAAATGAAGATGAGAAAGGAGCTTTGAAAGTTGGTTTTTCTCAGATTAAAATGGAAGACATAAGGGAAAATGATCTAGTGCTTGTCGGAAGTCGTTATAAAAAAATGTTTGATTATGGAAATGTCGAATGGGAAGTCTTAAAAATATCAGACATTGCAACTATTGGATCGGGAAATTCAGCACCGCAAGAACAAAAATTTTTTAAGGAAGGGGAATATCCATTTTTTAGGACTTCCGACGTTGCGATATCGCACACAACAACAAATCTTTTAAAATCAAGAGATAAACTTAATAAAAAAGGTATTAAGAATTTAAAATTGATACCAAGAGGGACGATTTTAATACCCAAGAGCGGAGCTTCTACTTTTTTAAATCACAGGGCAATTTTGGGTGTTGATGGGTTTGTATCAAGCCATTTGGCAACTATTCTAGTAGATAAAAGCAAGGTTTTGTCGAGATTTTTGTTTTACCTTTTGTGTCATGTAGATTCAAAAGATTTGACGGTAGATCAAAATTATCCATCACTTAATTTATCCGAAATTTCAAATTTAAGAGTCCCGATTCCTCCATTAGAAATACAAAAACAAATTGTAGAAGAACTGGATGGTTATCGAAAAGTTGTAGACGGAGCAAAAATGGTAATTGAAAATTATAAGCCAAATATTGAGATTAAAGAAGAATGGAAAAGAGTTAAATTAGGCGATAGAAAAAGATTTGAGATTCAATCTGGTGGTACACCAGATTCAAGGAACAAGGACTATTGGAGCGGAAATATTAATTGGATTACACTTGCTGATCTACCCAGTGCTGATTTTGTGACAGAGATATCAACGAGTAAAAGAAAGATTACAAAAAAAGGATTGAATGAATCTTCCGCAAAATTATTACCAAAAGGAACAATTGTCGTGTCTTCTCGTGCAACGATAGGAAGAATTGGCGTTGTTATGAATCAATTGGCTACAAATCAAGGTTTTAAAAATATAATAATAAAAGACAAAGAAAATATAAATAGTAATTTTGTAGCTTTTATCCTTACTAAACTTGTGGGTCATATGAATTGCATGGCTTCTGGGGGAACCTTTAAGGAAATTTCGAAGAAAAGTTTTGAACAGCTAGAGGTAATACTTCCTGATATAGATGTGCAAAACAACCTTACTGAAATAATTCAAAGTGAACAAACTCTCATTAACTCGAATAAAAAAATTATAAGAATTTTTGAAAGGAAAATTAAGAATAAATTAGACTCTGTTTGGGGTAAATAATATTTAGTTATCATGGAAGAGTATTTAGAATCAATCTCAAGTTATTTGCCGATACGATTTGTAGATTTAGAAGCGAATGAATTTGTTGAATACTTGAGTGAGGCATATAGAGAGAATTTTGAGAAAGGCAAATATCAATTTGCTTTTACGGCTTTTCACATGTTAAATATGATTTTTATTTATAAAACAAAGTGGTTTTTAAGGGAACAAGGAAATCAAAGCATTATCGAATCTCTGAATAATCAAACAGACAAAGTGTTTAGTAGTTTATTCGATTTGTCTCAAATAAGCGAAAAAACAAGTTTGGAAAAATTGCTTAGATCGCTTCGTTTTCACATAAATGATATAACTATTTGTAAAAATCATGTTCAAGTTAGAAATAATTGTTCTCATGCAAGCGGAAGAATCTACTATGAAACTGAAGAGAAAATTGAATACTTTATAAAAGAGGAAATTGAGTTTGTAAAAAAAATCCATGGAAAACTAAAACATGAGTTAACAAAATTTTTACAGATTTTTATAGAAGAAAACTGGGATAAAAGTTTTATTTCAGGAGATTTTAAAAATTTGTTTGAAGAAAATTATTTCTCCATAAAAGATTTAGAGGTTATTAGCGAAGTTGATTTGGATTTGTTCAAAGAAAAATCCAATAATGAGAAAAATATAAAACAAAAGATTATTTATCTTTTATTTGTATTTGAAATTCAAGATCAAATAAAAAGCGATGAGAATTTATTTTTGAAAAAATTACCAATTTTAATGATTGATTTACCAGAAAAAATAGAGATTGAAAAAGATGGAAACATAGAAGAAATGTATATAAGTGAAATGATCGAAGAAAAGCTAATGCCAGTGATAGGAAAATTTTCCGATGAAGATATTGAAAAGTCGGAAAAAATATTAAAATTAGTTTGAAGAAAGGGGATATTGAATATTGGTAAAAAGAATCTCTGGGAAGATGTGTTTTTTCATCGGGAGACATGAGAAGATTAGGTGAATTTTAGCTCCTCGGCCTAGTCCAGCAATTTGAATTAATTTGTTTTCGAGTTCTTTTCTAATTTCTTTGTTGATTAGAAAGTCTGTTAAATCTTCTATGCAAAGGAATATATAGGGCATTTTAGATTTTGCTTTGGCGTTTAAAATAGGATCTCTCCAGATCTGGTTTGTTTCTAGGACTTTGTATCTTGAATCCATTTCTTTTTTTAGACTATCTATCATTTCAATAAGTTGTTTTGGAGTATGTAGTTTGTAAGTAGCTTCGACTATCCCCAGTTTTTTCTTGGAGAGTTTTTTTCTTAAATTTAATTTAATTAAATCCACTGTTTGAGGATCTTCAATAAATAAATAGGGCGATTCATCAAAATCGATCTCGATTGGTTTTTTGAATTTTATTTTCATTTTTTAAATATACCAATTAAATATCTTAAGAAACTAATTGCTAGAATTGGTAAGGCGATAAAGTCCAGGATAACTGTTATCGTAGCGCTTGCCATGCTATCCCAGACAAAGAAAATAAGTCTGCTGAAAATTAAAAGTCCCGGTCCAGTTAGAAATAGTTTCTTATTGTTGATTGATTTTTTCATTTCATTTTAATTATTTATTGAATTTATTATTTCATATGCCAAGAGCGAGAAAATAGTTGAGAAAAAAATAATTGTACAAGCAAGACATGAAACAGAGGATATTTTATCGTTTAAATTATCATAATCTTGTTTTAGATAATTTCCATGTAGATAATAGAGATTAAGAACAAAAAAACTAATCCAAAGACTGGTTCGTAAATTCTCTCTAAACATATAAGTTATTGTACCAAAGCCTATAGAAACCAAAGCTATTTTTAGATGTTCATTTTTCATATTTAATATGCACAAGATGGTTTAAAACAAAGATTAGAAGGCTTTGAACAAAATGATGTATAGCCATTTCCGTTTATGCATGAATTGTATTCTGCCATTTTGGAATTATATTCGCTTAAACAGATATTGTATTTATTCAAATTTTCTTGGCATTTTTGTGCTTGATCTTGTTTAATATTATTTATCACGGATTCCACTGACTTTTTTTCAGAAGACGGAATAATACTTTTAAATTCTTTGGTTGGTTTATTCCCAGGTGTATTTTCTATTGGTTGTGTAAATTCAGTTTTAGTTTCTTGATAATATTCCAAGCCGTTTTCTCTGAGACATTTGAAATATTCGTTATCTTTAGCGGGTCTTTTTTGATTTTTATCGCCTATCGGAGCATACATTACTATGTATTTTTTGTCTTTGCATTCTTGAGTTATTTCATTCTTATAATTAAAAATAACTCTTTCAGCAATGTTGTTAGATACGATAGGGCAATTTTTAATAAGGTATTTCTTAGCCTCTTCTTTTTCTTTTTGTGTATATGATTTTATTTCGATGAAAGCGCAATTTTTTCTGATTTGGTAAGGTTTTATAATAAACCAGTAGAGGACTATAAAAAAAGATAGGGTGATTATTACAAGAATTAACAGTTTTAAATTTATATTTTTTTTCATAATAAAAACGACTTAATGATAAGCCGTCGGATTACTAGCGAGATCTATGACAAAAAGATGAAAGAACTAAAAGAAGAGCAATATGTTATTACTCAGAAAATGGAAGAATATACTCAAGCAGATGAAAACTATCATATCATTGCAAATACGGTCTTTTCTTTGGCAAATCGAGCGCAAGAAATCTTTGAGCGTTCGGAACCAAACGAAAAACGACAGCTCTTGAATTTACTACTTCAGAACTGCCGTCTCTCTGGCAAAAAGCTAGTGTTTGACGTGCGTTCTCCTTTCAATACAATACTTGAAACAGCACATTAACCTTTAGGGCTCCGCGTAGTGGATGACATTAGAACCTATTTCAGGGAAAGACAGGGTTATTTTTATATACCCGATTTAAGAACTAAAAACTTAGAATGTTAGAATTACTCTTAATTCAAGTGATGATGTTAAGCGATATTTTAATAATAGCTTTAATTCTAATAACTTCTAGCTAAAGTAAAATGCAAAATTCTAATAATACCGCTATAACCGAAGAAGATAAGAAAATGTTTTCAGAGGATTTAAAGCTTCTAGAAAACAGATTGAATGAAATAGCAGATGACGATTTTGATAAAAGAAGCAGTATAACGGAAAAAGGCGGGAGACCCTATAAAAATAGTCCAAAAGAGTTAGCTGAGGGAGGAATAGGTTATTTAAAGAGCAATATTGAAAATGGCAGACCAATAACCATTTCAGGATTATCCCTGGTTTTGAATACTAGTAGAAGACAATTGATAAATTTACAGAGAGGAAGACCAGATGGAAAGAACAACTATGATGAGTCTTTCAGTAATGTGGTATCAACGCTTAAAGATTTTGTTGGTTATTATTATGAAATAATGGGAGAAAGAGCTAAAAATCCCTACTTTTACATTTTTGCTTTAAGAAAGCTATGGGGAATTGATAGAAATAATTTGAGAAAATAGGCAGTTTGTTCACAATCCTTAAAAGGGAAAAAATCCAAATATTTAATACATCTAATTGACTTCTATGTCAAATTGAGGTAGTCTTTAATGTTCTTTGACAAGTTAATAGATTTTTTAAAATAGGATTTTTCTGCATAATCCAAATTAGATACAAAGGAGGAAGGGAAAATGAAAATAACAGCTGTAATTCTTGCTGGTGGTTTGGCGACAAGAATGGGTGAAGTTTGCCTAAGAACGCCAAAATCGATGCTTCAATTTGCTGACTATCCATTTCTTCAGTATTTGGTTAGTTGGTTTATTGGCCTAGGATTAAATGAAATTATCATTTCAACTGGAAAATTAAGCAATCAGATTGAGTCTGTTTTTGCAACAAATTTTTGGAGCTCCAGAGGTGTAAAAATTGTTAAAGAAGATAGTCCACTTGGAACAGGTGGAGCAACAAGATTTGCTTGCCAAAATTGTTCCAATGAAAATGTCTTTCTTTGCAATGGCGACACTGTAGTGTCCCTGGATTTTTTTCGTTTGTATGAAATTCACAAAGTTTTGGATATGCCAGTGACGGCTATGCTGACTTTAAACAAAGAAGTTCCTAACCAAGGAGCGGTCTTTGTCGAAGATGGAATTGTAACCGAGTTTTGCGAAGGTGAAGCGACAAAGGAGCCAATTGATGGCGGTAGTCACTTTCGGGGAAGTAGCACTGGGTGTTATTTTCTGAAATGCTCGTCAGTTCTATCAATATTTCCTTCTGGTATTTCGTCGCTTGAGAGGGACATATTGCCAGCTTTGGTATTGTCAAAAATGGTTGGTGCAGTCAATAATGGGCTTGGATTTTTTTTGGATTACGGAATTCCTTCTAGATACGAAATTCTTAAAAACAATTCGTGGATTCTGAAAACAATCTATGGCGAACTGATTAAAGGAGGAAATAAAAATGGACAAGATTAGTCTTCGTTCTACGTCTGATGGTTGGAGAGGGAAAATAGCAGATTCTTTCACATTTGATTTTGTTGGAAGAGTTGCTACGGCTATTTCCAGTTATATTTTAAGACATGGCGGAACGGAAACATTTGTCGGTTATGACACTCGTTTTCTTAGTTTTGAATTTGCTAAGCAAGCTGGTCAGGTATTGAGTCAATTTGGACTCAATGTTTTTATCAGCTCAAAGCCTATTCCTACGCCGATGGTTTCATTTAGAACAAACCAGAAAGCAATGATTTGTGGTATTACCATAACCGCGTCTCATAATCCTTATGATTATAATGGCATAAAGGTTCGTATGGGTTATGGTGGTGCGCCAAGCGAAGAATTCACTCTGGATATTCAAAATCTGATGAATTCTCGAACAAATAGAGTTATTTGTGAAAACAGTGACTTGAAAAAAGACGACCCCTTTAATGGTTATTGTCAAAAATTAAGGACAATAATTGATTGGGAAGTATTTAATGGTCGTCCTTTGAAAATCGCTGTTGATACCATGCATGGAACAACAAAAGGCATTCTTAAAGGAGTGCTTCGGGGGAGTAAGGCTGAGGTGTTAGAAATACATACTGACTTTGACCCATACTTTGGCGGAATTGCTCCGGAACCAATGGAAAGCAACACTCAAAAACTCCAAGGGGTCATATCAGGCGGAAAGTGTGATTTGGGAATCGCGCATGATGGAGATGGTGACAGAATTATGGCGGTTATTCCAGAGATAGGATATTTGTCTCCGAATGATGTGACAGTGGTTTTGTTGTGGTATTTGGCAAAAATGCGAAAACAAACTGGAATTGTTATCGGAAGTGTAACGATGAGCAAGCGTTTGTCTTATCTGGCAAATTATTTGGGATTTGTTTACAGAGAAACCCCAATTGGTTTTAGGAATGCATGTGAAATAATGAGAAACGAGAAAGTTCTCATTGCTGGCGAGGAGAATGGCGGAATAGGATTTGGTTTTTATCTGCCAGAAAGAGATGCTACTCTTGCGGCTATTTTGCTTTCTGAGGCTGAAATAATTTATAAAGGGGGAATCAGTGGAATTCTCAAAGAGGTAGAGAAAATAGCGGGAAAATCTGGATTTTCAAGACTTAATTTAAAGTCTCTCATTTCTCCAGCAGTTGTTATGAAAAAACTCAAGAGAGAAGTTCCAGAAAAACTTGCTGGTCAAGTGGTCTCAAAAATAAGAGAGGTTGATGGATTGAAACTTTTTTTTGAGTCGGGAGATTGGGTTAATATTCGTGCTGCTGGAACAGAAGAACTTCTGCGTATATATGCAGAGTCCAGTAACAAGGAAAAAGCCCTGGCAATTGCCGAAGCAACGAAAGAAATCATTAAGAAAATTGATGGAGGTGAAAGATGATAAACTGGAATATGGCAACTCCGAAAAAATTGATTTCGGGCAATGGCAGTGTTAGCTGTTTGTCTGAACTTTTGACAGAGATGAATCTCAAGCGACCTTTTTTGGTTATAGACCCAAAGGTCAGACAATCAAACTTTGGAAGAATTTTTGAGGATTTTTTTGGAGAATCGTTTGATGATTTTGGAACAAATCCAACTTTTTTGCAGGTTAATAATGGAGCCTGTCTTCTTCGTAAAGAAAAATATGACTCCATTATCGCTGTTGGCGGAGGAAGTGCTATTGATTTGGCAAAGATTATCGGTTTAACAGCTATCAATGGTGGGGTGGCCGAAGATTATTTTCGTGATAAAAAAGCAAAAATTCAATCGGTGCCTCTTGTGGCTATTCCGACGACATGTGGAACAGGAGCAGAAAGCAGTCCGTTTGCTGTTATTATGGACCCTAATATTCCTAAAAAAAGAGGCATAGAAAGTATTTTCTTTATGCCTACTGCTGTTATTCTTGACCCTCAGTCATTGATTTCTCTTGATAAAGTTATGATTGCCGCAACTGGAATGGATGCATTCACCCATATTTTAGAATCTCACATATCTAGAAAGGCAACAGCTTTGACTAGGATTGTGAGTAAAGGGCTTCTCTGTTCTGTTCGTGAACCACTGGAAGATGCTTTGGTGAAAAAAGACATCTCTGCATTAGAAAAATTGCAATCTATTGCTTTTACGGCACGGTTGCTTTATCCAAGAACTGGTTTGAGTATTGCTCATGCTTTGTCTCATCCACTTGGAGCGTTTACAGGGATGCATCACGGATTGGCGGTAGTAACATTTCTTGAGGCCTCAATGAAATTCAATTTGGCAGATTGCGAAGCTTCATTTTATGAGGCGGAAAAAGTTATGGGCCTTCCTTCTGGTGATGGATTGCTTTCATGGATTCGTTCAATCATTGAGGAGTCAGGGATGGCGGAGGAAATTTCCAACAATCTTTCTTTGTTTGGTAATCTGTCTGTGAAAAGAATTGCCTTGGAAGCATTGCAGAGTAGTAATATTCCTTCAAATCCAAGAGAACTTGGATTGTTGGAAACCTGCAAAATTATAAACGAATCACTGTTCATTTTTGGGAGGTGATATGGAAATGGAAAAAAGAATTTTGGAAGCATTTCATGCTTTGGCTAATGTTTTAGAGACATATTTCAGCTTTGAACGTCAAATAATGGCGACTGCGTTTTTCAAGACAGGTGCCAATGGAAGCAAGGAAATAGTCACTGAAGTTGACAGGGAAGTAGAGGAAATTTGCATCAGATTTCTCTCCTCGTTCTTTCCAAAAATTCCTGTTCTTGCTGAAGAGCATTACAATAAAGGAGATATTATTCCTCATGAGGGCTGGGTGTTTATTATTGACCCAATTGACGGAACATCAGAATTTTCCAGAGGAAGTCATGAATGGTCAATTTCTCTTTCTGCTGTTAACAATCTTAGTTCTCAAGTCGGTATGCTTCTTATGCCACAGGACAATTTGAGATTTTCGGCTTGCAGAGGAACAGGCGTGATTTGCAATGGGAAAGAGTTGGTTGCAAAGGAACCGATTGGGAATAAAAATAAAATCGCGGTTAGTCCGAGGCAGATTCAAATTTCTGAATTTAAGACTCGGATTAAAAAAAGTGGATTAAAACCCATTCCTGTTTCTACATTGACTATCAAAATCGTCTCTATTCTCTTGGAAAGAGTTGAAGCTGGGATGTATTTTCCCCAAGATGGTAAGTCTGCAAATATATGGGACTATGCCGCGGCCATTTTACTTCTTGAGGAGTTTGGAGGTAAAATGACTTCGTTGGATGGCTCACCAATGCCATTTAGTAAGCGGAAGATTATCCATAAGGATGGTTGGCTTGCGACTAATGGCTTTTGTAGTCATGATGAACTTTTAAGGAAACTTCAATGAAATTAAAAAAGGAGGTGGAACATAAAATGCCCTAGATTTAACTGAATCTAGGGCATTTACTTTTTCTGGATTTAAAGATATTATATAATAAAATTAAATAATTTTTAAAGATAATATAGTATGTCAAATAAAATACAAAAATGGGAGGAAATTTCAAGAGAAGAAGTTTTCAGTAAATATGGAAAGAAGATGGAGAAGGTTGACTTTAAATTGCCTGATGGAAAAGTTAGTGATTTTTATATCAAAAAGGAAGGCCCTGCTGTTGGAATTCTTGCTCTCACCAAAGACCAGCAAGTAATATTAGTCAAACAGTTTCGTCCTGGACCTAAGGAAATTTTAGATGAACTTCCTGGCGGCTATGTTGATAAAGATGAAACTCCCGAACAAGCAGCTGAAAGAGAACTTTTAGAAGAAACTGGTTATAAAGGAAAAGCAAAATTTATAACCACTGCCTATGATTGCGCTTACTCTACAATGAATCGGCACTGTGTCGTAATAACTGATTGTGAAAAAGTTGCGGAACAAAACTTAGATAAAACTGAATTTGCCGAAGTAGTTTTGATGCCTCTTTCAGAATTTAGGGAGTTATTAAAAGGTGGAAAAAATACAGATGTAGAAGTAGGATATGTTGGATTGGATTATTTGGGTTTACTTTAAACATATGGCATAGTTTGTATACAATTTATTTAATCGCCTAACCCTTTGAATTTTTATTCAAAGGTATGGCAAAAAAGACTCAACGAAGATACTAAACCCCGTGTTTAGCAACTCTTCGTTGAGCTATATCTCGAAAGGGATATGGGGTCGCAAGACCTAGCTGATGCGGGGTTTTGTGTTCCCGCAATAAAACTAATAAATTTTATGAGCGGAGAACTGGTAATATTATTAAAAGAGAAAGGGAAGGCGAAACAAGTCTTTGATTTATTAGATATTTCTGATGCCACAAAGAAAGATTATCAATCAAGAATTAGATTGTTTCTAGAATTTACCAAAAGCCAAGGACTTAATCATAATACTTTTTTAAAATTCAAAAGATACCTAAAAGGAAGAAATAACCTAGCTGTTTCCTCTAAGAACAAGTATTTAATCACTGCAAAGATTTTTTTAAATGAATTGAATCGACGAGGGCTTATTCCAGTTAATATCACTCAAAATGTCAAAGTCTTCTCTCAGAGTCGAAAACATAAGAAAAGCGGTTTGAATGTGGAAGAAGTGGCTAAACTATCAAAAGAACTACAACAATTAGAAGATAATCCAAAAAACTTAAGATTGAAAGTAATCTTGAGTTTTTTGTTATTTCAGGGCTTGAGACAATGTGAGGTAGTTAGGTTGGATATTAAAGATGTGGATTTAGTTAATAGTCTAGCTTTTATTCAAGGAAAAGGAGCAGACGACAAAGAGGCAATCAATCTTCATCCTAAAACTACTCAGGCTCTCAAAACTTATCTTAAAGCAAGTAAAATCGCCGATGGAGCATTGTTTACTAGTCAAAGCAATAATCATCGCTCAGGACGGCTTACAACGCGAGGAATAAGAAAAATAGTCAAAGACTTTTTCAGGGAATTAGGTATTGATAAATCAACTCACGGCACGAGACATTTTTTTGTTAGTCAGCTAATCAGAAGCTATAAAGGTGATTTGTTAAATGTTAAGAAATATTCAAGACATAAAAGTCTTGAGATGTTAATCGTGTATGACGATAATCTTAAACTTAAAGAGGACTTACCGAGATTTTATAAGACCTTTGAAGATATAAAAATAACTAACAAACAAATATGAAGCTCAAGAAACCAATAGTCTTTTTCTTTGGAATTTTAGTTGGAATGGTTTATTCCTTTATGTTTGTCACTATTGGAGACATTAGTATGCAAGACATATTTCATAGTTGGGGTTGGGAAAACGGTTGGGAGCTTTTAAGAATGATGTTGGGTATTCCGTTTCTAGTAATAATCGGTTTTATGCCCTTTCTTTTGATTAGCTGGTTGTATGAAAAATTCATTGAAAGGTAAGTTTAACTTCCGATAATTGTAATTACAGGAAGTAGAGAAAGAAAAATAAAAAAGAGGTTAAGAATTTAAAAAAACAACCAGAAAAAACCGAACCACCCCCACCCCCCCTTGATTCAATTAAAGTTTCTTGACCTCTCGCTAAAAATTTTAAAAATAAAAAAAGGGTAAAAATTAAAATTAAAAAAATAAAATGAGCAAAATATTATTGGCGATTACTGTAATTAGTGGTTTAATTTTGACTTTACTTGTTTTTGATTATTGCGTTAAGCGGTTTGATATCGCTATGAATAAAACAAAAAGTTTTTTTGAAAATTTAGTAAAATTTTTTAATCAACAAATTTGGTTTAAAAATTTTATCAAGAACCATTGGCAAGAATTGATTTTGATACTTGCCGTTTATTTGATTTTTTTTAATATCAAGATTCCTTCTAATTATTATAGCTTTAGTGGAAAAACTTATTGTTATTATTCAATAAATAGTGTGCAAGACTTGGTTCGTATTGGAATTGTTAAAAGAGGTGGCTTGGGATGGTGCGTTAAAGAAAGAGATTTAATAATTCAAGCTCATTTAAAATCAATGACTTATGTTTTGCTAACTGTGGGGATTCTTCTTTTGATAAATAAATACAAAAAAAATAATAAAAAAAACTCAACTAAAAAAGAAATAGAGTCAAAAGGAGAAAATCTTGTCTCAAGTCTAGAGAAAAAAATTGATAGGGATAAAAACGGGGCAGTCTTGCCAACGGCTAAAAATAAAGAATTTTCTGAAAAAATCTCAAAAGAATACAAAGTTTTAGAAAAAATGCCAAGTAAATTAAGAAAAGATTTTTTAGATATTAGTAAAGCTGATTTATTTGATTCAAGAAAGAGTAATGTTTTTTTTGACACTCCCGAGAAAGCTATAAAAGCAGGAAAAAGAGCTGAATTAACAAATAAATTGGATAATTTTCAAATAGAAAAATTTAGAAAAACAGGGAAAAACAATTTTAAAATAATGCAGTTTGAAAATGACCCAATGCTTAGAGAGATATTTAAGAAAAAATTTTTAGAAAATAGTTTTCAAATTAAGCAGTTTTCTCATCCAGGTAAAAATGTGATTGAAGAAATCAAAAGTTATAATCCTGATTTAATAATAACTGAAATAGTAATGCCAGAAATGGACGGCATTGAGTTCATTGAGAAAGTTCGTCAAAATAAGAATTTTAACAATATTCGGATAGCTGTTTATAGCAATATGGGAGAGAAGGATTGTATTGAAAAAGCTCTTAAATTAGGAGCAGATGATTATTGGGTTAGCTGTCATTTTACACCTAATGAAATTATCAATGAAGCAAAGAAATTACTGAATAACAAAAATAAAATTCCTAGTAAAATTGATATTTCTAAGATAAAAAGTGATTTTGGAGAAAGCAATGAGAGAAAAGATGAAGAATTGATTAGGCTTTTGAGTGCTTGCTACAAGAAAGAGCTGACTTGCAGGAGAGCCTTAATAAAGAGCGAATTTATAAAGCCTTTTACCGATTATAAGCCAGTTGTCGATGAAAGTTTAAAAAAATATTTTACCGAAAATTTTAAAAATAAAAATTATTCAGAATTAACTGTATATCAAAAAGGAAAAAAATTTATTATGAGTGATGACTATTATACTTATTATTTCTACAAAGAAGCGGGTTGCACTAACATTCCTTGTTTGGTTCTTGGCGAAATAAAAGAAAAAATTGGGATTGTAAAGATTGCTGGCGAGCCATTTTATTTAAAGCCACCAACAGCAATTAAAATTGTAAATGATAAAATATAATATTTCTTTACTTATTTGATACCTAGGGCTATATTTAAATATGTATATTACCCAATTGTTATCAATAGTGTTTTATAAAATTTAAATAAAAACCTAATGAAAAATCATAAAATAAAAGGAGGGTCTTATATCTCTCAAAAAGAATTAGCCGAGGCATTGAAGGTTAATTTTCCCAGTGTTTTTTCGGATGGAAAGATTGACCCAGAAAAATTAAAATTAGCCTTGGGAGAAGATTATCAATTAGCCAATGAACATTACGGGCTTTCTTGGGCTGGAAAAAGTAGTTGTTTTGAAGAAATTCAAAAAGGAACAACAGCAACATTAAAATCCAATGAGGAAGAATCCGTTGATTTTGATAAAACTGGCAATGCTTTTATCGAAGGTGATAATTTGGAAGTTCTAAAAGTTTTACAGCGTTCTTATTATGGAAAAATCAAATGTATTTATATTGACCCGCCTTATAACACGGGAAATGATTTTATTTATAATGATAATTTTAGAAAAACCAGAAAAGAAGAATTGGAAGATAGCGGAGAATTGGATGAAAATGGTGATTTGACAAGAGCAGACGGACTTTCAGCTAACAGAAAAGACAGTAACGGACATTTTCATAGCGATTGGCTTAATATGATGTATCCAAGGTTATTTTTGGCTAGAAATTTATTGAAGCAAGATGGAGTGATTTTTGTTTCGATTGATGATAACGAAGTTCATAATTTAAGAATGATTATGAACGAAATTTTTGGTGAGGAGAATTTTGTAGCACAAATAATTTGGGAGAAGAAATTTTCTCCTCAAAATGATGCTAAGTATTTATCTGATAATCACGATTATGTTTTACTTTATTGTAAAAACAAGGAAAATTGGAAACCAAACTTATTGCCAAGAACTGATGAGAACAATAAAAGATATTCTAATCCAGATAATGATTCAAGAGGTTCTTGGGCATCTAGCGACTTAACAGTAAAAAGAGTTACACCAAAAGATATTTATCCAATAAAAACGCCAAATGGCAGAGAGGCTCTTCCTCCCAAAGGAAGAAGTTGGTCTATGTCTTTAAATAAATTTAATGATTTAGTTAGAGACAATAGAATTTGGTTTGGAAAAAGCGGTGGTAATATGCCAAGAATTAAGACTTTCTTATCTGAAAATAGTGATGGAATAGTTAGTACTACTATTTGGAAGCACAAAGAGGTCGGACATAATCAAGAAGCAAAACAAGAATTGAAGAAACTTTTTGAAGATGTGGCAACATTTGATACCCCAAAACCTGTTAGATTGATAAAAAAGATAATATTTCTTTCTACTAACAAAGAAGATATAATTTTAGATTTTTTTGCTGGCTCAGGACCGACTGCTCAAGCAGTAATGGAACAAAATGCTGAAGATAATGGAAATAGGAAATGGATTTGTGTTCAATTGCCAGAAAAATGTAATGAAAAAAGTGAAGCATTTAAGGCGGGCTATAAAAATATTGCTGAAATTGCCAAGGAACGAATTAGAAGAGCAAGCAAAAAAATAAAAGAAGAGACTGAAAATAAAGTCGATTTAGGATTCAAAACTTTTAAATTAGATAAATCTAATTTCAAGATTTGGCAAGGAAAATTCAAAGACGGAAAGAATTTATTTTCAGCGTTGGATGATTTTATTGATAATCTTGAAACAGGAAGCACTCAGAAAAATATTTTGTATGAACTTATTTTAAAAAGTGGTTTAGATTTGGATATTCTGATTCAGGAAAAAGATTTTAAAGGACCAGTCTCCGCTGAAGCTACTTCGGGCAAGGAAAAATATTATAATTTGGGTGATGGCAAATTGATTATTTATTTGGGCGATAAAATTTCTAAAGAAATGGGTGAATTTTTTCAAAATTTAAAACCAGAAAAAATAATTTGTCTAGAAAGAGCTTTTCAAAATAATGACGAACTGAAAGCCAATATTTTACTTCAAGCCGAACAGGAAGATATTGATTTTAAGGTAATATAAAGATGATAATAAATTCAATTAGTATACAAAACATAAAAAGCATTGGAGAAAAGATTAAAATTTCTTTTAATAAAAAAGGGACTAATATTTTGATTGGTCCGAATGGAGGAGGAAAAAGTAATTTAATGGATATTTTAAATATTTCTTTGAATACTTTTTTTATTTGGCATTGGAATGAGCATAAAGAGCCTTTTAAAACTTTATTTTTAAGAAAAGAACTCAATAATTTTTTTGATTTGTCGAGACACGATAATATTAAAGATGACGTAAATCAAGAGTTAGAAATTGAATTAGAATTTAGTGAAAATGATTTACAAAATATTAAAATTATTAAAAACAATCTTGATAAAATATCTGAAATAGAAGGGGAGCTTTCTGGAAATGGAAGCAACGAAATTTATACAACATTCAATGATTTGTTTTCCAGGGTAGATGTCAACTTATTGAAAAATGAAGTTAAGCAAGTATTTAGTTTTTCTCAGCACTTACTCAACGTTAAGACAGCGGACGATTGTTATAATAGTTTTTCTGATAATAAAAAATTATTTTTTAGATATTTAAATTATTTTGAAAAAATAAAGTATCTAATAGAAAAGCATAATGAAAAATTTCGAAATACCAATCAAATTTCAGAATTAAAATATAATTGGAAATTTTTTTCACCAAATAGATTTCACGAAGGTCAAAGTTTCGAAATTTCTTTGCCAGGACAAAATAAAACAGATAAAATTAGGCAATCAAAAGAAAAAACATCAAACAAAACCTCTTCTGACGTTGATTATTTTACTTATTATTTTTCGAAATTATCTAACGACTTAAAAACTGAGAATCAATTATTGACAGAGAAAGGAAAGCCAGTTAAAAAAAAGTTTTCTGATATAGGGCAAGTCAAAAGAGTTAAAGAACTATTGCATTTGGTTGGTAATTATGATTTTAAAGTTGAAGTGACTAATGCAGATGATAACAAGTTTAAATTTATAATAGAGACTGATGGAAGGCAAGTTGAGTTTAATAAATTGAGTTCTGGAGAGAAAGAAATTTTTAATTTTATTTTTTCCATTGAAGCATTCGACTTGAAAGACGCAGTTTTAATCATCGATGAACCTGAAATACATCTGCATCCAAGATGGCAATCAAAGTTGATTCGTTTATATGATGAAGTATCGAATATTCGAAATTTACAATTTGTGGTAGTGACGCACTCGCCATTTTTTGTAAGCTCAGAAACGATTCAAAATATAACTAGAATTTATAAATCGAATGGTTTCACGAAATTAATTCCAGAAAATAGAAATTCTGGTTGGAATAATTCTTTGGGGGAACAAAAGGATTTAATTGATATAATTACTTATTCAAATAGTGCTAAGCTTTTTTTCGCAGATAACATTATTCTTGTTGAGGGTATGACAGACGAAATAATTTTTGGCTATTTGCTGGATAAATTCAATAAAGGAGACAAGAGCATAGAGGTCGTATCAGTTAACGGAAAAAATAATTTTTTAAAGTATATAGAATTTTTAGATAAATTCAAAATTAATTCTTTTGTTATTGCTGATTTGGATAATATTTGGGAGGGTAGCTTATTGAAAGGAGTCACTTTATTAAATCCGATAAAAGATAATATTACAAAATTAACGAAAAATAATAGTTTGGAATTATTGGAACCTTATTTTAAGAGTAAGTCTATAAAAAGAAAATTAACTCAGAAAGATGTCGGGCTTAGGATATTGAAAATAATTTATGGTTTACAAAAAAATAATAAAATTATCGAAAAGGATGAAAAATTTTTGAAATTTTGGATTAACAATAGTTTGGATAATAAGAAAATTTTAGATGAAATCGATTTTATGAAAGAATACAAAAAATTTAATTTAAATAATCTCGAAGATGTTTTAAGTGAACTTAAGAAAGGAGTAGAGATAAAAAAAATAAATTGTCCAATATTCATACTTGAAGCTGGAAGTTTGGAAGTTTATTGCGGAAATGTTAGCCACGATAAGGAGGGAGCTTTGAATTTTCTAAAAAAAATTAGAGACTATCTAGAGGACGAAAATAAAAAGAAAAAAAAGGATGAATTTGAATATCTTATAACATTAGTTAAAGAAATCATAAATTATGAAATTACAATTTGATTCAAACCAAAAATACCAATTAGATGCCATAAATTCGACAGTTAGTCTTTTTGAGGGGCAACCTTTGAATAAAGGCGATTTTGAAATTGAAATTAAAAAACAAACAGGGCAACAATTGCTTGAAAGTGGTTTTGTAGTTGGAAATAATTTGGTGATTAGCCAAGAGGAGATAATTAAAAATCTTCATAATATTCAGGAGGAAAATAAATTGAATAAATCTGGAATAAAAAGTGGCGGTGGAATTGGTGTCGGTGCGATTGGGACTGAAATGATAGGTGCGGGAGCAAGCCATCAGAAATTAGCCGAAGGAATGAATTTTTCTCTTGAAATGGAAACTGGAACAGGAAAAACCTATGTTTATCTCAGAACAATTCACGAACTTCATAATAAATATGGCTTTAAAAAGTTTATTATCGTGGTGCCTTCAATTGCCATTAAGGAGGGTGTGATTAAAAATCTTCAAATCACCAAAGAGCATTTTGATACTATTTATGATAATCCTGAAATGGATTTTCACGTTTACGACCCAAAAAAAAGAGGTTTGTTGAAAAATTTTGCAACCGCCAATAGTCTTCAAATTTTAGTAATCAATATTGATTCTTTTGCTAAATTTAGCGAGGAGAAAAGAAAAGGTAATATTATTTATCAGAAAAGTGATTGGGGTGTGCCGATTGAATACATTAAAAATATTAGTCCAATTGTGATTATAGATGAACCTCAAAATATGGAAACTCCGATTAGAAAAAAAGCTATTGAGAATTTAAATCCGCTTTTTACTTTGAGATATTCGGCAACTCATAAAAATCCATATAACTTAATTTATAGACTAGACCCTGTTAGAGCTTATGATTTGAATTTGGTTAAAAAAATTGAGGTGGATTCAGTTTTGGAAGAAAATAATTTAAATGAACCGTTTATTGAATTAGAATCAGTTCAATCTCAAAAAAATAGTATTGCCATTAAGCTCAAAATTGACGTAAGCGACAATAACGGAATTAAACGAAAAATAATTACAGTTAGAAAATCTTCAAAAGGAGCAAGCGAATGTAATCTGTTCAAACTTTCAGGAGAAAGAGGCGTTTATAAGGGCTATGTTGTTGATTCGGCGGATGTCATTGGTCAATCAATTGCATTTTCTAATGGTAAAATGATTTATGTTGGTCAATCGATTGGTGGGCTAAACGATGAAATAATGAAATTTCAAATTCGCCAGACTATTCTAAATCATTTTGAAAAAGCAAGAAAATTCAAAGACAAAGGAATAAAAGTTTTGTCATTATTCTTTATTGATAAAGTAGCTAATTATCGAAGTTATGAAAATGACTTAATTAAAAAAGGAAAAATTGCCGTGTGGTTTGAAGAGATTTTTGAAGAATTGAAACAAAATCCAGTCTTCACTGATTTAATTCCTTATGAAGTAGAAAAAATCCATAATGGATATTTTTCTCAAGACAAAAAAGGAAATTGGCGAGATACTAAAGGCAACAGCAAGGCTGATGATGATACTTATAGTTTAATAATGAAAGATAAAGAAAGACTTTTATCAACCAAGGAGCCCTTGCAATTTATTTTTTCTCACTCAGCTCTTAGAGAGGGCTGGGATAACCCTAATGTTTTTCAAATTTGCACGCTTAGTCGGTCTCAAAGTGAAATTAAAAAACGTCAAGAAATTGGTCGGGGAATGAGACTTTCTGTCAATCAAGAAGGGCAAAGGGTGTTTGATGAGAATATCAATGTTTTGACAGTTATTGCTAATGAAAGTTATGAAGAATTTGCTAAAAAATTGCAAATTGAAATTGAAGATGAATGTGGGGTTGATTTTAGTGAAAGAGTAAAAAGAAAAAGAGACAGGACTAAAATTAAATTAACTAAAGCCTACAAATTAAATGAAGATTTTAAAGAGCTTTGGAACAAAATTAAATACAAAACTAAATACCAGGTAAATTTTAGCAATGAAGACTTGATAAAGGAATCTAGCGAATTTTTAGCCAATGCTGAAATTAGAGAGCCTAAAATTATTAGTTTGAAAGGAAAATTAGATATTACAAAAAAAGGAATAGTGACGGGTTTGGCTAATATTAGCGAGAAAAAAGTTGAGTATGAAAATGATTTTAAAGCAATTCCTAACATCTTGGGATACATTCAAGCTAAAACTAAATTAACTAGACAAACAATAGTTGAGATTATTAAAAAATCGGGCAAGGATATGGAGATTGCCAAAAATCCTCAGCAGTTTATGGATTTAGCAGTTGATTCGATTCGGTCGGCTTTGCAAAAATTGATTGTCGATGGAATTAAATATGAGAGACTTCAAGGCAAGAATAATTATTACGCTATGGAGCTATTTAAAGGCAATGAGCTGGAGAGCTATTTAGAGAATGTAGTTAAGGTTCAAAATCAAGATAAAACTCTTTATGACCACGTTTTGATTGATTCTGCGGTAGAGTCAGAGTTTGCTAAAGAACTTGAATCAATAGATAGAGTTAAATTTTATTTTAAACTTCCTGGGTGGTTTAAAATTAAAACGCCGATTGGTAATTATAATCCTGATTGGGCAATTGTTTTGGAGAATGACGAAAAGGTTTACTTTGTGGCGGAAACTAAATCTCCTGGAGAAATTAGAGAAAGTGAACAAAATAAGATTGATTGTGGGAAGGCTCATTTCAGAGAATTAGAGGGGGTTGATTTTCGAAGAGTAGAAAAAGTTTCTGAAATATTTTCTTAAAATATTAGATTTTAAATAATGCTTTATTTATCAAAAACCGATTTTAAAGAATTTCTGATTTGCCAGAAATGTCTTTGGCTAAAAAAGAAAAGACCCGAGGATTATGTTGAGGGGGAGTTTTCGGCTTTCTTGAAAAAATTGATTAAGGACGGTTATGAAGTTGAAGAATGTTTTCAACAGACTTTTAGCGGTGGATTTTCAAATATCGGTAGCAGAAAAGAACTAATTGAAAAAACCAAAGAGCTAATCATACAACAGAAGACAATATTTCAAGCCACTTTTGAAACAGAAGAGGGACTTTTTGCTAAGATTGATGTTTTAGAATTTGATAAAAAGAGCAAAAAGTGGAACTTATATGAAGTAAAATCAGGTTCTAGTATTAAGACCGATTTATTTCATAATCATATTAAGGACATTGCTTTTCAGAAAATAGTTTTAGAAAAATCAGGAATTGAAGTTGGAAAAAATTTTATTGTGCATTTAAGCAAGGACTATATTAAAAACGGTGATTTGGATTTGAAACAGTTATTTGTTTTGAACGAGGTTTCAGATAAAATAGCTGATATTAAAGAAGAAACAGAAATTGAAATCCAAAAAGCCTTAGATTCATTCAAAATTGATGATGTTGATTTAAAGGGTTGCGGTTGCATTTACCGAAGTCACGGACAGCGTTGTGATTGTTTTAATCTTTTCAATCCGCAAGTCCCAGAATATTCAACAGCTCATATTTTTAAGGGTAAAAAGCTTGAAACTCTAGTTAATGATAATATTTTTGATGTTAAAGATGTTCCAGAGGATTTTGAAGCTACTAAAATCCAAAGAATTAAAATTGACCTTCAAAAGACAGGCATTCCTCAAATCAATCAAGAAACGGTTCGGGAAACTTTGTCTGAGTTGGTTTATCCAATTTATTTTTTAGATTACGAGACTTTTGGAAAACCAATCCCATTTTTAGACGGTTATAAAACTAATCAACAACTAGTTTTTCAATATTCATTGCATATTTTAGGCAAAGACGGAAAACTTCAACATTTTGAATATTTAGCTGATAATCTAGAAAATGCTACTCGAGATTTGGTAAAATCAATGAAAAGCCAGATTGGACCAGTCGGAAGTGTCGTCGTTTGGTATGAATCTTTTGAAAAGGGAAGAAACAAGGAATTGATGAAATTACATCCTGAATTTAAAGATTTTCTAGAAGATGTTAATTCGAGAGTCTTTGATTTAATGAAGGTTTTCAAAAAAGATTATCTTCATCCTGATTTCAAGGGCAGTGCCTCTATTAAAAAAGTTTTGCCAGTTTTAGTTCCTGAGCTTTCCTATAAAGAGTTAGAAGTGCAAAATGGAACAATGGCAATCGAAGCTTGGGGAAAGACAATGTTCGACGATGTTTCTGAGGATGAAAAAGCTAAAATTAGAAAAGATTTACTTAAATATTGTGAGTTAGATACTTTGGCGATGGTGGAGATACTAAGAAAGTTGAAAAGTTGAGAGAAAATTTTGACAATTGGTTAAAAAGCATTGCCCGATTATCGTGATAGAATAGAGAAGATAAAGAGTTTATAAAATTTAAAAATATTTTGAGACTAGACAATTATCAGGTAATTGTTTTTTTGTTGTCTTTATTTTTATTCGTTTTTAGGCTATACTAAAGCACTTTAGGATAAATTAAGATTAAGATTAAAAGATGAAGAATAATTTAGCTCAAAGACAGTCGGATTTGAAAAAAAGAATTGAAATATTTTTAAATTTGAAAGAAAATGCTGTTAAATTGATTCAGGCGATGGATGAAGTTGATAAAAAACATCAAAAAGGTGGAGCTGAAAAGCAATTTAGAATGTTAATAACCTCTTTGAGAGAAAACGGAATTTGGGAAGAGAGAATCGATTTTGATGTTAAACCAAATTTATATCAACTAGAAGTTGATAAGCATCTTTTTATAGAAGAATTAGAGCATAAAGACTATTATGGGTTAAATTTTGAAGAAAATAGAAGTGCTGGAAATGGAAAAATTTCTAAGTTTATTGTTTCAGAAGAAAATGAAGATTTTATAAGCATATTTGATGAAAAAAGTTGTCTAGAAGTCAACTTGGGAAAATTTTCTAGAGGGGAGGATTTTAGGGAAGAGGTTAATGACTTGAGGGGTTATCTTTTAAGAAAGTGCGAAGAAGTAGAAAAAATGGGAGGAAACTTGGATGATGTTTGTTCGAAATTTGAAATAACAACTCCTTTACGGAATTACAGTATTCACGAATATTCACAAAAAATTTTAAATGAACTTGATTTAAGCTATTTTATAGGAAAGGATGCTTTAAAGAGAATCGTTGGTTTGTATGTTTTGACTAAAGGTCAAGATGGTGATTTTCAAGTTAAAGCTAAAATCAAAAGTATTTTGAGAGGATATTTCAACGGAGTGGCTAATAAATTTATTAAAGAGCAATTACCAGAAAAATTTAAAAGTGGAGTAATTTTAGATGATACACAAATTTTCTTGCTTGAGACAGCAACAGATACTATTATGGAAAAAGTTTTGTTTGGTAATAATTTTAAAAAATTAAATTATTTTTTAGAATTAGATAAGGAAAATGAGCTAGCCCTTAAAGCTGAACAATCTATAAACAAAAAAATAATGCTTAGATTGGTTGAAAATTTTAAGGGAGGTTTTTTGGAGCATTTGAAAAAAGTTGATTATGAGGATAAAAAATTAAAAATAGCTCTTGATTATAAATTTTTTGAAAAAGGCGGTTTAAAATTTGAAGATATCGAAAATGATATAACCAAGACTTGCTTACCTATATTATCAGCTGGACTCTCTCCAATAGAAGCTATCGGATGTTTTTTTAACCAAGGGATGCTTAAAAAACCAGATTATTTTAAGAGGTTAGTTTATAGTTTTAAAAGTGAATTAGAAAATTGGCTTAACCATAAATCAAATCCATTAGAGCTAATTAAAGAGAAAGAAAAAGAAATAAGCTTAGATAAAGAGACTAATTTTTCCGGGAATAATGGGCTGAAATTAAAAGATACCTTGGGGAGAGAAGATGGTGTTTTGAATGAAAAAATAACTAAATCAGATTTATTTTTAATTAAGAAAAAAATAATCAAAAAAGCCGAAACTAATTTTCAGAAAAAGAAGATTAAACGTGATTTTAAAATTTTAAAGTTAAACTATGAAGGATATTCAGATGAAGAGATTGGTGAAAAGTTTGGAATGGGAAAAAGAGCTGTTTTTAAAACAAGAAAATTATTAGCGGAAAAAATCAAGAAAGAGTTATATTCCTAAATATTATTAAAAAATATCAAGTTAGAACGTCTCGAAAGAGGCGTTTTTATTTTTCAAAAAGTTCCAAAAATGCTTCGGAAAACAAATAGACTAATATCAACCTAAAGAAAGATTAAAATTAACAATTAAAATAATATTTATGAAGGATGATTATTTTCAAACAGGTAGGGATTTTTTAACTAGAGAATTAGTTCTTGCTACTGTTCTAAGTTATTTTTCTCATTCAATAAAGAAAATTGAATGGGATAGACGGGCTGGGATTGCATATTTTATTGTTCCTATGGAAGAAAAGACAGAAAAAATTATTGAAGATTTTCAGAAAGGAAAACTAAAGGTCGAACCGAGGGAGTTTAATAATCGGATGAGAGATTTAAAAAGAATGATTTTTGAAGTCAAAGATAGAAACTAGAATTTTTTAATTATGAAGCTAACCGAAGAAAAAATTGAAGAGTTCAGAATGCTTTATCTAAAGGAATTTGGTGAAAAGATAAGCAAGAAAGAAGCTTTTGAAAGAGCGGTTAGTTTTCTTAATTTAATGAAATTGGCTTATAAGTCTTTCAAAAGTATTGAAGAATATAATAGTTTTTTAGAATGGAAAAAAGAGCAGAGAGTTGACGATTTGAGGAAAATGAGTAAAAATTGAATTGTCAATCCAACAATTTATATTCACTGAGGTATTTTTGTCCCACTAAATGGGCGGTTCTACCGACAAATTCTCAGCGAATGCGTTGGATTGACTAGAACCGTCCTTTTAGTTTTATTTTAAAGTTATGAATAGACATAATAACAAAGATGAAAAAATCAAATACTTTCTTTATGCTAGAAAATCTTCCGAGAGTGAAGACAGGCAAATGGCTTCAATTGAATCTCAAATCAAAGAATTAGAAAAAATAGCTAAACAAGAAAAATTTGAAATAGTTAAAATTTTTTCTGAATCAAAATCTGCCAAAGCTCCTGGGAGAGAAGTTTTCAATGAAATGACGGCTAGGATTAAAAAGGGAGAGGCTCAAGGAATTATTTGTTGGAAATTGAATCGGTTAGCCAGAAACCCAATTGACGGAGGAGAGGTTAGTTGGATGATTCAACAAGGAGTAATTCAACATATTCAAACTTTTGGAAGAAGCTATTATCCGACTGATAATGTTATTGTTATGGCGGTTGAACTTGGAATGGCTAATCAATTCATCAAAGATTTAAGTGTTGATACTCAAAGGGGCTTGAGAAATAAAGCAGAGCTTGGTTGGTATCCTGCTCCTGCTCGTTTGGGTTATTTAAATACTCCTGATAAAAATAAAGGGATGAAAATAATTGTGAAAGACCCTGAAAGGTTTGAATTGGTTAGAAAAATGTTTGATTTAATGATTTCAGGGGCTTATACACCACCTAAAATTTTAGAAATAGCAACTAATAAATGGAAGTTTAGGAATGTTAAAGGAAAGCCAATTGCTAGAAGCACGATTTATGATTTATTTTCTAATCCATTTTATTGTGGTGAGTTTGAGTATCCAAAAAACAGCGGGAATTGGTATATCGGCAAACACGAGCCAATGATAACTAAGGATGAATATGATAGAATCCAGTTATTTTTAGGCAAAAAAGCGAAACCAAGACCAAGAACTCACGAGTTTGCTTTTACTGGTTTAATTCGTTGTGGCGAGTGTGGAGCTTTAATAACTGCTGAAGATAAGGTTAAACATCAAAAAAACGGGAATATACACAATTATACTTATTATCACTGCACTAAACAAAAAAGAACTGAAGACGGTAAAAAATGTTCTCAACTTTCCATTGAGAAAAAAGAGCTTGAAAAACAAATAGCGGAGGTTTTGAAGGGAATAGAAGTCCCAGAAACTTTTAAGGAGTGGGCTTTTGATTGGATAAGAGATGAGAATAAAAATGAATCACGGGATAGGAATAGAATAATTTTAAATCATCAAAAACAATATCAATCGTGTATTAAGAGAATCGATAATTTAATTGATATGCGAGCCAATGAAGAAATCGACGAGAAAGAGTTTAAAAATAAGAAATTTGAACTTAAAAGAGAGAAGAAGGAGATAAAAAAGAAGTTAAATGATTGTGACAAGGGGATTGACGATTGGTTAGAAGAAGTTTCTCTGTTGTTAGGATTTGCTGAAAATGCAAGATTCAGATTCGAAACGGGGAATTTGCAAATTAAGAAAGAGATATTGGTTGCACTAGATTCGAACCTCTTGTTAAAAGACAGAAAACTCTTTGTTAAAGCACAAAAACCGCTCTTAAAAGTAAAAGAAGCGGTTCCAGAGGTAAGAGCTATTTATGATAGCTTCGAACCTGTTAAAAGTGGCTTGGATAAGGCAAAAATTAAGGTTCTTTTTGCTCAAAATCCGATACTGCTCCCGGGGTCGGATTCGAACCGACGACCGATTGATTAACAGTCAATTGCTCTACCACTGAGCTACCCGGGAATAAAAATTAATTAAGAAGACTAAACATCTTCTCAACATCATATATTTTAGTTGTTTTTGGAGTTTAGTCAATAGTTTCGTTGTTAAGTAACTAATTACTTAACAATGTCTTGGCTTGATTTTTTAAGGGTGGGCTTGTATAATGAAGGAGATTAAAGGATAAACTTAAAAATTTTAAATGAAAGATCAAATTAGAAAAATAATTCTGAAGATTGTTGATAATCTTTGGGAAAAAAACGATTTGAAAAAAAGCGAAATTGAAATTAATAAGGCTCCAGAAAAATTTGGGGATTATTCAACTAATGTAGCGATGAAATTGGCGAGAATTGTTAAGAAAAATCCTTTAGAAATAGCTGAAATAATTAAAGAAAAACTTTCGACTGATTCAGTAGCGCAGTCTTTGATCGAAAAAATAGAAGTAGCCAAACCGGGTTTTATTAATTTCTATTTTAGTCAAAAAGCTTATGAGAAAATTCTAGCTGATATTTTAAAACAAGGTGATCGATATGGATTTTCTAAGTTGGGGCAAGGGAAAAAAGTGATGGTGGAGTTTGGACAACCGAATACTCATAAAGCGATTACAGTCGGTCATTTAAAAAGTGCTGTTTCTGGTTTATCAGTAGTTAAATTGTTTGAGGCTTTAGGGTATGAAGTGATAAGAGCTAATTTTTTTGGAGATGTGGGGATGCAAGTAGCTAAATCGACTTGGGCGATGATAAAAAAAGAGTTGCCGAGTGAATTCGAGGACTGGAAAAATGATAAGAAAATGGAATTTGTTAATGAGGCTTATGTTGAGGGAGCTAATGCCTTCAAGGATAATCCTCAAGCCGAAGCGGAAATTAGAAAGATTAATAAAGATATTTATGCCAAGACGGATAATAAAAATTATCAATGGTATCAAAAAATTAGAGAGTGGAGCATCGAGTATCAGAATGAGGTTTTTGCGAAATTAGGAATTGAGTATGATCGACAATATCCAGAGAGTGAAGTCTACCAAGATGCGATTAAAATCGTAGAACAACATCAGGGTAAAATTTTTGAGGAGAGTCAGGGAGCGATTGTTTACAAAGGAAAAAAGGATGGTTTACATACTTGGGTGTTTTTAACTAAAGAAGGCAATCCAACTTATTCAGCTAAGGATTTGGCCTTGGCAGTTAAAAAGTTTTCGGAATATGATTTGGATTTAGCAATTGTGACGACTTCGGTCGAACAGACAGATTATTTCAAAGCAGTGATAAAAGTACTGGAAAAAATTGATAAAAATTTTGAAGGAAAATACAAACATGTTCCATTTGGCTGGCTTTTGATGAATGGAAAAAAGACTAGCTCGAGAATGGGGAAAACTATTAAGTGCGTTGATATTGTTGCAGAAGCAATGCAATTAGCTAAAGAAAAAATTGCGATTGATAAGGATTATTCTTCAGAACAAAAACAGGAAATAATTAACAAGGTAGCTTTAGCGGGATTAAAATTTTTGATTTTATCGCATGAGTTTCACAAGGACATTAATTATAATCCGGAGGAATTTATTAAGTTGAATGGATTTTCAGGACCGTTTATTTTGTATTCATACATTAGAATCAATTCGATAGTAAAAAAAGTATCTGCCAAAGGTGGATCAGTCTCGGGTTGGGACGATAATTTGAGATTTGAATCTGATCATGAAAAACAATTAGCTAGTGCTTTGTTGATGTATTCAGATACGGTTTTGCGAGCTGGAATCGAAATTGCTCCGCATATTATTTGCAATTATCTTTACGAAGTGGCTCAGAAATTTAATTCATTTTATGAAAATTGTTCGATTCAAAAAGCGGAAAATGAGGTTCAAAAAAAGTCGAGATTAGTATTGGCGATGGCGACGGGTCAGATTTTGAAAAATGGACTGGGTTTATTAGGCATTGAAACTCTAGAGAAGATGTAGAGAAAAATTTTGAATTTTGAATTTTGAATTTTGATTCAATTTTGAATGACTTAATATTTTAATTTTTTTATTAATGATAAAGAAAATTGTTTGTCATGATGTTTGGGGAAATAAAAAAGAGGTGAAACCGGAACAATTAATTTTTAGGCCGTCGGTTTATGGAGTTTTAATTGAGGACGGAAAAGTCTTATTGTCAAAGCAGTGGGATGGATATGATTTTCCGGGAGGAGGAGCAAAAGTTCAGGAAACTTTAGAGGAAACTTTAAAAAGAGAATTCAAGGAGGAGACTGGATTGAAGATTGAAGTCGGAAAAATAGTTTATTGTGATACTTTTTTCTTTCATCCAGCTCATTCGAAGAAACACAAAAATGAATATTGGAATGCGCCAGTTTTTTATTTTTTGGTCAAAAAAGTTGGTGGCAAAATTTCAGTTGATAATTTTAGTGAAGAAGAAAAAGATTATAAAGATTCAGCGGAATGGGTTGAGATAGAAAAAGTAAAAGATTTGAAATTTTATAATTCGATTAATAGTAATAGGGTCGTTGGGGAAGCATTGAAAATCAAAAATAAACAATAAACAATTCATAATGAGCAAAATCATAACCGATGAAAAATTAGTGGAGCGAGTTTTGACAAGGGGCGTGGAACAGGTCTTGGACGAAAAAGAAAAATTTAAAAAGCTTTTAATGTCTGAAAAGCAAATTAAGCTTTATTGTGGGTTTGATCCAACAGCGCCGTCTTTGCATATTGGAAACGCTATTTCGATTAAAAAACTTGGAGAATTTCAAAAATTGGGACACAAGGTGATTTTTTTGATTGGAGATTTTACCGCTTTGATTGGAGATCCGACTGATAAATCAGCCACCAGGCCAAAATTGACTCGAGAAGAAATTTTAAAAAATTGCGAGGGTTACAAAAAACAAGCCAGCGCTTTTTTGGATTTTGAAGGAGAAAATCCGGCTGAAGTCCGATATAATAGTGAATGGAGCGACAAAATGAATTTCAGGGATTTAATTAAATTGTCTTCAAATTTTACGGTTCAACAGATGATTCAACGGGATATGTTCAAGAAAAGAATGGATGAAGAAAGGCCGATTTATCTTCACGAATTTTTGTATCCTTTGGCGCAGGCTTATGATTCAGTGGCGATGGATGTTGACTTAGAAATTGGTGGGAATGATCAAATGTTTAATATGATGCGGGGGAGAGATTTACAGAGAACCATTAATAATCGAGAAAAGTTTGTGATAACCCTGAAAATTTTAGCGGATGATACTGGCAAAAAAATGGGTAAGAGTGAAGGCAACGCGGTTTTCTTGGATCAAACTCCAGAAAATATTTATGGAGCGGTGATGTCTTGGCCGGATGGATTTATTGCTAATACATTTGAATTGATAACTGATGTTCCTTTGGCCGAAATCGAAAGAATGAGAGAACAAATGAAAAATGAAGAAGTTAATCCTCGAGACTTAAAAATGAGGTTAGCTCTGGAAATTACTAGAATTTTTCATGGAGAAGGAGGGGCACAAAAAGCGCAAGAAGATTTTGTGAATACTTTTTCAAAAAAAGGAATACCAGAAAAGATTGAAGAATGTATTGTTTCATGGGAAGATGCAACTGATTCATATCAAAATGTTATTAATTATATGGTGTCAGCCGGTCTAGCTAAAAGCAAGTCGGACGCTAAAAGAAAAATTGAACAAGGTGGCGTGAGTATTGATGGAGAGAAAATATCCGTAGGAGTATTAATTTTGAGTAAGGAATTGTATGACGGTAAAATTTTGAAAGTTGGTAAAAAAGATTTTCGAAAAATAGTTATAAACTAAATTAATGATTAAGATCCTGATTTTAGAAGACAATTTAAAAGCTCTAAAATTGATAATGGAAGTTTTGAATGAGTTAGAAGCAGAATTGGGTCAAATGGCGGTGACAATTTTTTCTGAAGGAGAATTAGCAGAGAAGTTTTTGAAAAATTTTGTAGTTGAAGAATTTGATTTAGTGTTGCTGGATTATTATTCGTTGGATAATAAAAATTTTCATCAAGCAATTTTAGGATGGATAAATCCTGAAAAAATAATTGCAATTTCTAATGCCATTGCTAATAACAAAAGAGCCGGAGAAAAAGGTGTTTCAAAAATGGTCCAAAAAAAATATGCTGACTTGATTGGTTTTAAAAAGGAGCTTAAAAAAGAAATTAAAAATATTTTGATTTAAATTTAAATATAAAAATATGAAAAACAATCAACAAGGATTCTTTTCTAAAATTCAAAATAGTAAATATTATGAAGCAGCCGAAGCTGGTTTTTGGCGAATTTGGGAAAATAAATCAATCTGGTTTTGGGGAATATTTATTTCTGTTGGAGCGATGAGTTTTAATCATAATCAAACTAAGGGAAAACAGAATCAAGTATCCAAAGAAGAAGCCTATAATTTTTTTATTGAATATTGGCAATGGATATTGTTGGCCGTTGGGGTCGCTTTGATGTTGGGTATAATTTTTTGGTTGATTTCAATTGTTGCTAGAGTCGGGGTTATTGAAGAACTAAATAAAAAACAAAATAATAAAAAATATGTTCTAGGTTTTAAAAAAATCTGGGAAGTTGGTATAAGCAAATTTAAAAAAATATTTTATTTAGATTTGGTTGTAATAGCTATTGTTTTTTCCTTTCTGTTGGCTGTTGCTGGAACGATAGCTTTAGCTTATTTTGCTGAAAATAAATTATTGGTTGGATTTATTCTTGGCGGGATCATTCTTGTTGGAAGTTTAATTTTATTAAGCTTGGCGATTTTGAAACTTTTTGTGCAGGTTCTTTTGTTGTTGGGGAATCTTGATATTAAAGAGTCTTTCATAAAAAGCTGGAATATTATTAAAAATAACATAAAAGAACTTGTTAAGTTGTGTCTAACTTCTTTTGTCATTAGCTTGATTAAGGGAGCTATAATTAGTGTGATTTTTATTTTGATAGCAGTTATAGGATTATCTTCTTATTTTTTACTTATTACTAGATTTGGTTTTTTAATGGAAAGTGTTATTATCGTTTTAGGGGTTATTTCTTTTACGATATTTTTTAGTTGTATATTAGTAATTAGCGCTTTTTTTGCTCTTTGGAAAATGGATCTTTTGATTTGGTGGGTGAAAATGATTGATGGTGTTAAAGAAAAAGAAATTAAGAAAATTGAAGTTGAAAAAAAAGTGATTATTGAGAAAAAAGTGGTAGTGGGAGCAGGAGCGTAATCGAATTTTTAATTTCTAATTTTGAATTTTGAATCAATTTTGAATGATTTAATTTTTCAATTTATAAATAAAATTTTTATAATTAGAAAATTAAATAATTAGGTAATTAAAAATTTATTCAAAATTAGAAATTCAAAATTAAAAAATCCCCTCAGGGGATTTTTTTTGTGCCTCGAGAGGGATTTGAACCCTCATGCGTTAAACGCCACGGCCCTCAACCGTGTGTGTATACCAGTTCCACCATCGAGGCCTCAGTTACGTTTTAGAATTTGGCGTACTTTTTTGTCGAGTTTTCCGCTATTCGTTCAATGTGCCATTAAGCACATTTCACTCACTGCTCAAAATTATTTTTTTCTCGGTGTAGCTTCAGCAAAGACGGATTAAATTACATTCAAACTCTAAAACTTTAAATTATTTTGTCTTTTCTTCTTTAATATTTAGTTATTGAATGTTGAAATATTGAATGAGGGTTGTTTATTGAATGTTGAATATTTCTAGTTTTTTATTAGAAAACCGCTGAAGAGTCAGCGGTTTATTGGGTATTATAAGAATTTAGTTTTTTTCTTCAATTTTTTTAGCTTTATCTTTGGGTATCGCTTCTTCGATTGGTTTGACTTCTTTTGGAGCAGTAGCTTTCTTATTTTTTTCTTTCATAGCAGCTTTTTCTTTTTCGGAAAAATCTTTGATTTTCATCTTGGCTGATCGACCAGCTCGTTCTCGCATATAATAAAGTTTGGCTTGTCGAATTTTACTGTGTCGTAAGACCTCTATTTTTTCAATGGAAGGAAGGTAAATTGGTAAAACCATTTCGACTCCAATCCCTTGAGAATCTTTTCGAACGGTAATGGTTGGAGAAGAACTCTGGCGTCCCTTAATGGCAATTACTAATCCTTTAAACATTTGAACTCGTTCTTTTTCACCTTCTTTAATCTTCTTATAAACGCAAATAACGTCTCCTGTTCGAATTTCAGGGATGTCAGTTCTGACCTGCGATTTGTTAAAATCAATAATTTTCTGGTTCATATAAGCTGAATTAAGTTCTTTTAAATTAAGAGTATCTTTTGCAATTTTTAAAACATTGAATTAATTCAATGCAACAAAATTTAACTGTAAGTATTATTTCACAGTTAAAAAATTTAAAGATAAACTTATAATAGACTTTTTAGAGGTTCCAGTCAATAGCGTGTGTTTAATAAAATGATAAAAAGATTATTTGAGTTGGAGATATTTTTGAAAGAGGGTTGAAAATAAATGAAAATAGTTTAAAATAAAGGGCAATAGAGAAGGTGTTTTTTAAAAAATAAGCTTTAAAAGATGGAACTTATAAATTATTTAAAAGATTTTCAATTAGTCGGCAATAGCGGTTGGGATTATTTTCAGGCTATTTTGTGGTTTGGTGGATTAATGTTGATTTTTAAAATTTTTAAAATTATTGTTTTAGCTCGTTTAAAACATTTATCTCAAAAAACCAAAAACGATGTTGATGATTTTGTGATTCAAGTAATCAATGATCTTAAACCGCCATTTTATCTTTTAGTTGCTCTCTACATAGCAGTTCATCCTTTGAGTTTAAATGACTTAATTCACCGAATTATTTTTGGATTATTTATCGTTGTTTTGATTTTTCAGGCAATTTTAGTTATTCAAAAGAGTATTGATTATATTTTGAATAAAATATTATTAAAAAATATAGAAGGTCAAGATGATGCTAAAAATAAAAAGGCAGTGATAAAATTGTTAAGTCAAATTGTCAAAGTTGTTTTGTGGATGGTCGGATTTTTGATGATTCTTTCTAATCTGGGAGTAGATGTCACTTCTTTAGTAGCTGGTTTAGGAGTTGGTGGTATCGCGATCGCTTTTGCTCTTCAGGGAATTTTAGGAGACTTATTCGCTTCTTTTTCTATTTTTTTGGATCAACCCTTTAAGGTTGGAGATTATGTTCAAGCCGGAACTGAATCAGGAACTATTAAAAAAGTGGGAATAAAAACTAGTCGGATTGCGACTTTGAATGGAGAAGAGTTGGTTGTTTCTAATACCGATATTGCTTCAGCTCGAGTTCGAAATTTTAGTAAATTAGAGAAAAGAAGATCTAGTTTTCGTTTGGGTGTTACTTATAATACGGGCAGTAAGAAATTAAAAGAAATCCCAGGGATTATTGAAAAAATAGTTAAAACAGAAAAAGACGCAATTTTTGGTCGAGCAAAATTTATTGAATTTGGAGACTCTGCTTTAATCTTTAAGATTCTTTATCATGTCGAAAGCTCCGATTTGGGTCTATTTTTAGATATTCAAGAACGAATTAATTTGGGAATTTATGAAGAATTTGAAAAACGGAAAATTGAATTTGCCTTTCCTTCTCAAACGGTTTATATTAATAAAGATGTCACCAAATAAATTAAATTTTTTTAGATTTGATTTAGGTTGTAAAATAGTTTAAGATTAAAGAGAACTGTTTTAACAGACAGTTCAGAATGTTTTAAAATAAAAAAATGTCTTATCGTTTCTTTTTGTGGGGAATGCGAATTTTGGCTGTTGTTTCATTTTCTTTAATGTTGCTTACGCTGATTTTTCTTTCTCCTTATTCAGATCCTTATTCTTTCCGACAATCTATCTCAATCAACATTTTAATTTTTGAAATTAGTTTGTTTTTTTCTTTGTTGGCTGGTTTTTCTTTGTTGCTTTTTTGGATAAGAACTTTAAAATTGAAAAGTCTTAGAAGCAAAGAATTGAGTGTTTTTGCGGGAATTTCTTTTCGTCAAGGATTTTTGTTGGCTTTAGCGGTGTTGATTTTATTAATAATGCAAAGTTTTCAAATTTTAATTTGGTGGGATGGGCTGTTGGCGATTGGAGCAGTAATTATGGTAGAGTTGTATTTTTTAGCCAGGTAATTTTTTTGAAGGATTATTTTTAAATAAAATTTAATAGAAAATATTCAAAAATAGTCCTTTGTAATTAATTTTATGGAAAGGATATTTGAAGAATTAAAACAATACTAGTAAATTAATAATAAACACAAAAAGACTATGGGAAAGAAACAAACACAGGAATATACGGCTGAATCGATTCAGGTACTAGAGGGATTAGAGCCAGTTAGAAAAAGACCAGGAATGTATATAGGAGGAACTTCATTGGAAGGTCTGCATCATTTGGTTTGGGAAGTAGTGGCTAACTCTATTGATGAGGCGATGACTGGCAACGGAACTTATATCGAAACTCATATTTTGCCGGGCAATCAAATTCGAGTGATTGATGAAGGACGAGGAATTCCAGTCGAGAAGCATCCGCAAACTGGAGTTTCGACTTTAGAAACAGTAATGACGCGTTTGCACGCTGGAGGTAAGTTCGGTGGAGGTGGATACAAGGTCTCTGGTGGTTTACATGGGGTAGGTGTTTCAGTGGTGAATGCTTTGAGTATTTGGACTCGAGCTGAGGTTTATCAAAATGGTAAAATTTGGGCACAGGAATATTGTCGAGGAGATGTTCAAGCTCCAGTGAAAAAAATAGGAGAAACAAAAAAACACGGAACAATTATTACTTTTGAACCAGATCCAGAAATTTTTCCAGAAATTGAATGGAATTGGAGCAAAATTATTAACTACTTACGAGAACAAGCCTATTTAACCAAGGGCATTCATTTAAAAATAATAGACAAAAGAAATGAAAAAGAAAACCTTCATAAAAAGGTTGGTTTTTGTTTTGATGGTGGAATAAAATCTTTTGTTAAACATCTAAACAAAGGTAAAGAAGTTGTTAATGAGAATATTTTTTATGTTGAAAAACAAGTCCAAGGGGTTTTAGTGGAAGCTTCTTTGCAGTTTAGTATGTCGATGAAAGACCGAATTATTTCTTTCGCTAATAATATTCCTACGACAGAAGGCGGAATGCATGAAACTGGTTTTAGAACGGCTTTAACTAGAAGCATCAATGATTATGCTAAAAAGAATAATTTGCTGAAAGAAAAAGATCCCAATTTCACTGCTGATGATGTGAAAGAGGGTTTAACAGCAGTTGTCTCAGTTAAATTAGAAGAACCTCAATTTGAAGGTCAAACCAAAACTAAATTGGGGAACTCTGAAGCCAGGACGGCTGTGAATTCAGTTTTGAATGAAGCTTTTATTGAGTATTTTGATGAAAATCCGCAAGAAGCTAAGTCAATTATTAATCGTTGTGCTTTGTCTTCCAAGGCTCGATTAGCCGCCAAAGCCGCTAAAGAGGCGGTGGTTAGAAAAGGCGCAATGGAAGGAATGACTTTACCTGGAAAATTAGCTGATTGTTCTAGTCGAGATGCCAGTAAAAGTGAATTGTTCATTGTGGAGGGAGATTCTGCTGGTGGCAGTGCCAAGCAAGGGAGAGACCGACAATTTCAAGCGATTTTGCCCTTACGAGGAAAAATTTTGAATGTGGAAAGAGCTCGATTGGATCGGATGTTGACTTCTCAGGAAATCAAAAACATTGTGATTGCTTTGGGTGCTGGAATTGGAGCGGAAATGAATTTAGCAAAATTGAGATATCACAGAATTGTAATTATGACTGATGCTGACGTGGACGGTTCTCATATCAGAACTTTATTATTGACTTTATTTTATCGACATTTTGAGGGCTTGATTGAAGCTGGATATGTTTATGCGGCTCAACCTCCTTTGTTTGCAGTTAAGAAAGGGAAACAAGTTTATTATGCTTATGACGAAGAAGAAAAGGATCGTATTTTGAAAAAAATAGTTGGTAAAGACGTTGAAATTTCGGAAAATGAAGAGGAAGGTTTAGATCTTAAAAAATCTACTGGAATTTCTCTTCAACGCTACAAGGGTCTAGGAGAAATGAATCCAAGTTTACTTTGGGATACCACTATGAATCCAGAAAATCGAATGATGAACCAGATTACAGTTGAAGATGGGGAGAAAGCGGATGAAATATTTGATATTTTGATGGGGAGTGAAGTGGCACCGAGGAAGAAATTCATCCAAGCCCACGCCAAGTCTGTCCAAAACCTCGACGTCTAGACTGAAACTTTATATTTTGGCACATCTCTTCGTTGGATTTTCCGCTATTCGCTCGACGTACTGAGCTAGTGTGCCTCGCTCGTTGCTCAAATCTGCCTTGAACTGCACTCAAAATCTTAAGTTTCTGTGTTTTGTCTGATATTTAGATTGCTCCTTGTCTTAATTATAGCGGAGGCAGGTTGAATTGCACCCAAATTATTAAACCCCGATGATTTTAATTAATTGGAAATATACAATTTTAAGAGGGCGTTTTAAAAAGTAATAGATGATTACGTAATTAATTACGTAAACTTATAAAAAAATGGAAAAATTTAATTATTTTTTATTATGAGTTTGTTGAAATATTTAAAATATTTTCAGGTTTAAGAAAAGTCCTTGAACGACATTAAGAACTTTATAAACTTATTATTAATAACAAAACAAATATGAAAATTGCGATAAATGGGTTTGGGAGGATTGGGAGGGCGGTTTTAAAAATAGCAATTGATAATCCAGAAATAGAAATTGTGGCAATTAATGATTTGGCGGAATTGGAAAATTTAACCTATCTTTTGAATTATGATACGGTTTATCGAATTTATAAAAATAAAGCGGAAGTCAAAGACGGAAATTTGATGGTGGCCGGAAAACAAATTAAGTTTTTTTCGGCAAAAAATCCAGCTGATTTGCCTTGGGCGGAATTGGAAATTGATTTGGTGGTTGAAGCCACTGGCTTTTTTACTGATCGAACGGGAGCAGAAGGTCATTTGAAAGCGGGAGCAAAAAAAGTTTTGATTTCTGCGCCAACCAAAGATGAAACAATCAAAACTATTGTTTGCGGAGTTAATAATGATAAATTAGAAGTTTCTGATGATATTATTTCTAATGCCTCTTGCACTACTAATTGTATTGCTCCGATGATGAAAGTTTTAGAAGATAAATTCGGAGTAGAAAAATCATTAATGTCAACGATTCATAGTTATACTTCTACTCAATCTTTGGTCGATGGACCATCTAAAAAAGATATGCGAAGAGGTAGAGCAGCAGCTTGTAATGTGGTTCCAACTTCTACAGGGGCAGCCTTGGCAGCAACTTTGGTGGTGCCTGAATTAAAAGGAGTTTTTGATGGGATGGCTTATCGAGTGCCGACTCCAGCTGGATCAATTTCTGATGTGGTAGTGCTTTTAAAAAAAGACGTGACTAAAGAAGAAATTACTCAAGCTTTTGAAGAAGCGGAAGCTGGTTCAATGAAAAACATTCTTCAAGCCACTACTGAGCCTTTAGTTTCGAGCGATATTCTTAGAAGTACTTATTCAGTGATTGTTCCAACTGATTTGATTAAAGTGGTTGGAGGAAACTTAGTTAAAGTGGTAGGTTGGTATGACAATGAATGGGGATACTCAGAGAGAGTGATTGATTTAGCTCTTAAAATGAATAATAAATGAATTATTTCAAGTTGAGCTATATTAAATTACGAATATAAAATCACAAATTCCAAATCTGCCTACTGGCAGGCAGGTAAGCATTAATATTTAAAACTAAAATTTTTGTTTTGGATTTTGAAAATTGTGATTTGTAATTTATTATTTGGGGTTTGGTGCTTAAACTTTAGTCTTAAATTTTTAACGTGAATTTAAAAAACAAGAAAGTGACGGTGATGGGGATTGGTTTACATGGAGGTTCAAAAAATATGATCAAATGGTTGTTGGAGCAAGGTGCCAAAGTCATCGCTACCGATATAAAAAAAGAATCAGCGTTGAAAACCACGTTGGACGAGCTTAAAAGTTTTAAAAACTTGGTTGTCGTCACCGGTCATCATCGCCCGGAGGATTTTCAGAAAGTTGATTTAGTGATAAAAAATCCGACTGTTTCTTGGGGTAATAAGTATATTCAAATTGCTTTAAAAAATAAAGTTCCAATTGAAATGGATTCTAGTCTTTTCTTTGAACATTGTGAAAGTTCAAAAATAATTGGAGTGACTGGTACTAAAGGTAAAACCACTACTGCTAGTTTGATTGCCCAAGTCTTAGCTGATGCTGGAAAGAAAATCTCTAAAGTTGGAATTGGACAAGAAGCGGTGATGGATAAATTGAAAAAAATTACCCCAAGTACTTTTGTTGTTTTTGAGATGTCTTCTTGGCGGTTGGCCGGCTTGAAAAAGAATAAAAAAAGTCCTAAATACGCTTTAGTGACTAATATTTACCCGGATCATCTTAACCATTATGCTTCGATGGAAGAATATATTGAGGATAAAAAACAGGTTTATATTAATCAATCTTCGGAGGATTTTGCTATTTTCAATTATGACAATAAAATTACTAGAGAAATGGGAGAAGAAGCTTCTGCTCAGGTGGTTTATTATTCAAATAAAGAAATCGAAGGTGATCGAGTGGTTTTTGTTCGAAGTGGAAAAATTTTTGTTTGTTTTGAAGGAGACGAAAGGGAAGTCTGTGATATAAAAAGCTTTAATTTAAAGGGTGCTCATAATTTAGATAATATTTTAGCGACGGTGGCTTTAGCGACGGTTATTGGAATTGACTTAAAAAAAATAAAAAAAACTTTGATAAATTTTAAAGGTGTTGTTCATCGGCTTGAATTGGTTCGAACTTTAAAGAGTATTGATTTCTATAATGATACAACAGCTACTACTCCCGAATCAGCTATTGCTGGGGTGAACTCTTTTATGCGACCGATTAATTTAATTATGGGTGGGGCTAGCAAGAAATTGGACCCAACTATTTTTTTGAAAAAAATTTCTCAATCTAAATATGTTAAAAACATTTTTATTTTGGATAGTAAGATTGCTAAAAAAATTGAAAAACAAATTATTGAGTTAGGTGGTGAAGATAAAATCAATGGAATTTATTCGGAATTTGATAAAGCGATTAAAGAGGCTTATATTGAAGCAGAACAAGGTGGATTAGTTTTATTGTCGCCTGGTTTTGCTAGTTTTGGGATGTTTGAGAATGAGTTTGATAGAGGACGACAATTTAGGAATATAGTTAATAAATTGTAGACTTTTTTGTTTGGCACATTTCTTTGTCGAATCTTCTGTCACTCGCTTGTCGTATCATTCAATACATTTCGCTCGGTGCTCAGATTTTCCTCGAACTGCACTCAAATAAAAAAGTCTTATGCTTATTTGCCTCGCTGAAGCTATGACGAAGTGGATCGGCCGGCAGGTTAAAAACCAAAAATCTACGGTTTTTTGAAACTTGATATTTTTAATTTAGATATTGAGATTTGTTTGTATCTTGTATCTTGCACCCTTATTTTTTAAAAATAAAATTTATTGAAAATTAATTAAAAGAATAATTATTATGAAAGATAAAAAAGTCATCGCCATTGTTGGTATGGCTGGTTCTGGGAAAACAGAAGTAGTCAAAAAAATTCAAGAAAAATATTCAGTGCCTAAAGTTTATTTTGGGGAAGTGACTTTCGATGAAATTAAAAAACGTGAGATTGAAGTTAATTATGAAAATGAACGAATAGTTAGAGAGTCTTTGCGGGCTGAACATGGAATGGGGGTCTATGCTAAATTTTCAGTGCCTAAAATTAAAAAATTGCTAGAAAGTAGCTTGGTTGTTTTGGCAGAAAGTCTTTATAGCTGGGATGAGTATAAGATTATGAAAAAAGAATTTGGTGATAATTTTATTGTAATAGCGGTTTATGCTTCGCCAAATACTCGTTTTGAGCGTTTAAAAAAGCGAATTAAAGAACGACCAATTGCGGATTGGCAAGAATTTAAAACTCGAGATTGGACGGAAATTGAAGGTACTCAAAAAGGAGGTCCAATTGCGATGGCTGATTTTATGATTATCAACGAATCAACTAAAGAAAATTTTCAAGAAAAAATTATTGAACTTTTTGATAAATTGATTTAAGGAACGTTTTGCGTTAGAGTGCAAAAAGATTTTTTGGAGTCGGCAAAACTTACTTTGACTTTTTTGTAAATGTGTTGTATAATATTATAGAAAGTTAGTATTGATGGGGTTATTCAAAACTTTTAAGTTTTTCTGCTGATGGCAGAAATGTTTTTAAATTGTCTTTTTTAATAATGGAAACAGAAAAAAATTCAACAAATTTAGGACCAAAGAAGGAGAGCAAATTAAAAGCAATAGTTGTTTATGTTTTTGAATTTGTTAAAATTATTGTTATTTCTTTGATAATAATAATTCCAATTAGAACTTTTGTTTTTCAGCCTTTTTTTGTTCAGGGAGCTTCAATGGAGCCTAATTTTCATAATGGAGAATATCTGATTGTGAATGAATTTGGCTATAAAAAAACGGTGGTTGGAATCAATCAAAAAGAATTTTTTACTGTTGATAATTTTAAAGAAATTAGCCGAAAAGAAGTGATTGTTTTTCGTAATCCTCGAAATCCAAAAGAATATTTTATAAAAAGAGTGATTGGATTGCCAGGCGATCGAATAGAAATTAAAGATGGCGAAGTAATTCTTTATAATGAAGAAAATCCTCAGGGTGGAATTTTAGATGAAAGTGAATATCTGACTAAAATGTTACACCAAACTGAATGTCGAGAGCAATGTTCCTTCGAAGTTAAACAAGATGAATTTTTAGTTTTTGGAGACAACCGAAAATATAGTAGTGATTCAAGATCTTGGGGTGTTTTGCCAAGTGAATTTGTGGTCGGCAAAGTTCTTTTTAGAGCTTGGCCATTTGATGAGATAAAAATTTTTAATTAATTTGAATATTTTAAATTGATAAATTTGAAGATAAAGATAGTTAAGCGTTGTTATTCAATAATTAATCAAAGTAAAGATATGGGGAAAACAGAACAAAACAAGACTGAAAACTCTAACAAGAAAAAAGTTAAATTTCAAACTATTCGTGGAATGAGAGATATTCTTCCGATTGATCAACCTTATTGGGATAAAATTCGAAAAGCCGTTGATAAAATTGCTTTTGATTATAATTATGGTCGAATCGATATGCCAATGGTGGAGCCAGTTAGTCTTTTTGAAAGAACAACTGGAAAAGATACTGATATCGTAGAAAAAGAAATGTATAAGTTTGAAACGCAGGGAAAAGAGAAGGTTAGTTTGCGTCCGGAAGGTACACCAAGTGTGGTTAGAGCTTACGTTGAGCATGGAATGAAAACTAAACCCAGTCCAGTTAAACTTTTCTATATTGGACCAATGTTTCGATATGATCGACCTCAAAAAGGGCGGTATCGTCAATTTTTTCAGTTTGGGTTTGAGGCTATTGGAGAACAAGATCCAATTTTGGATGCACAAATAATTCAAACGGCTTTAAGAATTTTTAATGCGATTGGAATTAATAAGATTGATTTGCAAGTGAACAGTATCGGTTGCAATGAATGTCGACCAAATTATAATAAACTTCTGGTCAGTTATTTGAAAAATCGAAAACAATCACTTTGTATGAATTGTAGAAATCGACTGAAGACCAATCCTTTGCGAGTTTTAGATTGCAAAGAAGAAAAATGCACTCAAGTAATAGCACAGGCTCCTCAATCAGTCGATCATTTATGTCCTGATTGCAAAAAACACTTCACTTATTTATTAGAATGCCTGGATGAACTGAAAATTATTTATAGTATTAATCCACATTTAGTTCGAGGTTTGGATTATTATACTAAAACGGTGTTTGAATTATGGTCACAGGATGATAAAGAGGGTCGAGCTTCTTTAGGCGGAGGAGGCCGCTACGATTATTTGATAGAAAAATTAGGCGGAAGAAAAACTCCAGCGGTTGGTTTTGCGGCTGGAATGGATCGTTTGGTGGAAGTAATGAAAGATCGGGGAATAAAAGGAACTAAAATCTCAAAACCAAAAGTTTTTTTAGCTCAATTAGGAGATTTAGCCAAAATGAAAAGTTTATCAATTTTTCAAGGATTGGAAAAGGCCGGAATTACTGTGGCGGAAAGTTTTGGTCGAGGAAACTTAAAAGCTCAATTAAAAAAGGCTGATCAGTTGGGAGTTGATTTAGTTTTGATTATGGGACAAAGAGAATCATTGGATGAAACGGTGATAATTAAAGATATGATTGGTGGAAATCAAGAGGTAGTTATCTTAGATAAAGTCGTAGTGGAAGTTAAGAAAAAATTGGATAAAATCAAAAAAGAAGTGCGGATTAAATAATTTAATAATTGATTGATGAATAAAAATTGTATTTTTTGCAAAATCATTAATAAAGAAATTTTCACTAAGATTATTTTTGAAGATGATTTGGTGTTGGCTTTTGATGATGTGCATCCGGTGGCGTCAGTTCACGTATTGATAATTCCCAAGAAGCATTTTGAATCAATCAACGATTTGACAAAGACGCAAAAAAATGAGAGACTTATGGGCCGGTTGATATTGGTGGCCAAGCAAATTGCTTCTGATAGAGGAATTGCTGAAAAAGGCTATAAGCTATTGATTAGAACTGGAAAAGAAGGTGGGCAAGAAGTGCCTCATATTCATCTGCATTTAATGGGCGGTATCAGCAATTGTTCTTAGACATAATTTGCATTGAAAAATTGTAATTTCAGTTAAATTTTTCTTAAATTTCCTCTGATTAGCAGTTGCTAGTCATTCGAAAATTATTCAAAAAATTTATCTTGAAATTCTAATCTTTCATTTATAAACTATGCCTAAAAACGATCGTTTGGAAAAATAAACCGAATATTTAATATATTTTAATAATAAAAAATGAGAAAGGAGGAATTTTTATGGTAGAGGTTGTAAAAAAAGATAAAGAAACATCAGAAAGTTTGATTAGACGTTTTTCTCGTAGAATGCAAGAGAGCAAGGTTCTAATGAAAGCTCGAAAAACGCAATTTAACGTTAAACCAAAGTCTAAAAAACAATTGAAAGATGATGCTCTTTATAGAAAGAAAGTCAAAAAAGAAGCTGATAAGCTCAAGAAAATGGGTATTTTTGATGATGAAAAATTTAAAGAAGTCAAAAAACGAATTTTGTAGTTATTTAATTTAAAGAGTTATTTTCAATTTTTTCAAAAATTATTTGAGAATAATTTTCTAAAAAGTATGAGCTTAAAAGAAATTATCAAAAAAGATTTTATTGAAGCTTTTCGTCAAAAAAATGTTGAGAAAAAGTCTGTTTTGTCGATGCTAAATGCTGAAATTAAAAATGCTGAAATTGAGTTTAAAATGAGGGAAGATGGTCTATCGGATGAAAAAGTTCTAGAGGCTATTAAGAGAGGTGTTAAGCAACGAAAGGACGCTATTGATAAATATAAAGCAGGTGGGAGAGAAGATCTAGTAACGAAAGAGCAACAAGAATTAGATATTTTGAAAGTTTATCTTCCGGCTGAATTGAGCTTGGATAAAATCGAGGAAGCGGTTCAGAGTGTTATTGCCGAAATAAAAGCGCAAGATATATCACAACTGGGAATGGTGATAGGGAAGACAATGCAAAAACTTGAAGGTCAAGCAGACGGAAATGTGGTTCGAGAAATTGTTACCAAATTACTTCAAAAATAATAAAGTAAAATCTTTTTAAATAGTTCTATTACAAGATATTCCTAGTGTGGAGGAGCTGTTTTTGAATACATTTTTTTAAAGATTTTATCAGAGGCCATTTCTTTTGTTAATTTAAAAATATTTATGAGTTTTAAAAAAAATAAAATTTTTTCAGAAAAATTAGCACAAATTTGGTTAGAAAAAATAATTATTTTTTTGCAAACTGAAAAAATTCTTTCTAATAATCAACAGGTTTTGATTTCTATCGCTAATGTTTCAGAAAAAGAAATTAAAAATTTGAATAATCAATATCGAACTAAAAATGAAGTCACTGACATTTTGTCTTTCGGCTATGTTTTTGATAATAAAAAAATAGAAGGAGATCTAGTTTTGTGTTGGAATATTATCCAAAAAAATGCTCAAGAAGATGGAACTGAAGCAGAAAAAGAATTAGTCAAAAATTTAGTCCATGGTTGTTTGCATTTAACTGGAAAGGAGCATTCGGCTGAAATGTTTAAATTGCAAGAGGAGTTTTTAAAGAAATTTTTTAAGTAGAAAACTGTAGCAAAGAATGAGGTTAGAAATAGTTCTATAATAGCTAAAATAAAAAATTGAATTTTGATAATCTTTTTTTAAATAAAATTGGAATAGATTTAGGAACGGCTAACACTTTGGTTTTTATTCCTAAAAAAGGCATTGTTGTCAATGAACCCTCGGTGGTGGCAATTGATATTAATGACAATAAAATTTTAGCGGTTGGTAATGAAGCTAAAGAAATGATTGGACGAGTGCCTGAAATGATTAGAGTTCATCGGCCTTTAAAAAATGGGGCTATCGCTGATTATAAAGTGACAGAAGCGATGATTCGTTATTTTGTAAATAAGGTTAGTCCTAAAATTAGATTCATTCGTCCTGATATTTTAGTTTCTATTCCGGCTGGAGTGACATCTACGGAGAGACGAGCAGTAATAGAAGCAACTAACAATGCTGGTGCTAAAAATGCTTATATTGTTAAGGAACCAGTTTTGGCAGCGATTGGAGCAGGGATTCCAATTAATAATCCGTCTGGAAATATGATTATTGATATTGGTGGTGGAACTTCAGAAGTGGCGATAATTTCTTTAGGGGGAATTGTGGCGGCACATAGTGCTCGAGTTGGGGGAGATCGATTCGACAATGCGATTGCTAATTATATTAAGAAAAAACATGGATTAGCGATTGGCGAAAGAACGGCTGAGGAAATAAAAATAATGATAGGAGGAGCTGTCCCACAAATAAATGAAAAATATGCTGAAGTTAGAGGGCGAGATTTAATGGGTGGTTTGCCAAAGACTGTCAAGATTTCATCTAATGAAGTGACAGAAGCAATTCAAGATGAACTTAGAGAAATAATCGAGGCGATTAAAAAAGTTCTTCAAGAAACTCCACCAGAGTTAGCGGCAGATGTTATGGATAAGGGAATGGTTTTATCTGGCGGCGGTGCTTTACTAAAAAATTTAGATCAATACATTGTCCAAACTATTGGTGTACCTTGTTACGTAGCGGATGATCCTCTGCTGTGTGTAGTTAAAGGCGCTGGAATAGCTTTGGATAATCTAGATGTATATAAGAAAACTATTCTTTCAAAATAGATTTTATAATGAGCAATTAATAGTTTGTGATTTTAAAAAATCAATTTGTAAATTTTTTAAATCCAAATTATTAATTGTGAAGAATAAATTGTTTATTATTCTTGAACAATTTTTCTGCATAAGCTATTATCTATTATAGTAGATAATTATTAATTAATAATAAAACAAAATGATTCAAGCTCAGGAATTGAGACAAAAATTTATAAAATTTTTTGAATTAAAAAAACACAATGCTTTGTCTTCTTTTTCGATAGTACCAGAAAATGATCCAACTTCTTTGTTTATAAGTTCTGGGATGCAACCTTTAGTACCTTATTTGATGGGAGAAAAACATCCACAAGGAATTCGATTGGTCGATATTCAAAAATGTATTCGAACGATTGATATCGAAGAAGTTGGTGATGTTACTCATCATACTTTTTTTGAAATGTTGGGGAATTGGTCTTTGGGTGACTATTTTAAGCAAGAAGCCATTCAATGGAGTTGCGAATTTTTAACTTCTTCTCAATGGTTGGGATTGGATCGAGAGCGGTTAGCAGTTTCAGTTTTTGAAGGAGATCATGATGCGTCTTTTGATCAAGAGTCTTTTGAGCAATGGAGAGAACTAGGTTTTTCAGAAGATCGAATTGCTAAGCTTCCTAAAAGCGAAAATTGGTGGGGACCTCCTAGCGAAACTGGACCTTGTGGGCCAGATACCGAAATTTTTTATTGGACTGGTGATACCAATGAAATTCCTAGAAAATTTGATCCAAAAAATAATAAATGGGTTGAGATTTGGAATAATGTTTTTATGGAATATAAAAAAACAGTGGATGGATCTTTTCAAAAACTTGTTCAACAAAATGTTGACACTGGAATGGGGCTAGAAAGAATTGTGGCAATTTTAAATGGATTAAAAGATGATTATGAAGGAGAATTATTTCAGCCGATTATTAAAAGAATTGAAGAGCTATCAAACAAAAAATATCAAGATAATAAAAAATCATTTAGAATTATCGCTGATCACATCAAAGCCTCGGTTTTTATGGTGGCTGATGGAATTAAGCCTTCAAACAACGAACGAGGTTATATTTTAAGACGATTAATCAGAAGAGCTGTTAGAGAAGCAAATAAAATGGGAATTGATTATTTATTTACTGAGCAAATCGGGACAGCTGTTCAGGAAATTTATAAAGATATTTACCCCGAAGTGAGTGAGAAGCTTATTTTAAACGTGATTAAAGACGAAGAACAAAAATTTCAAGCTACTTTAGAAAAAGGCTTAAAACAATTTGAAAAAATAATTTCCAAAAAGCAAGATGTGGTTTTAGTTTCTTCTAACCCTAAAAAAATCAAAGAATACAAAGATTTAATTAAGGATTCGATGAGTCTTAGTTTTTATCAATCAAATTTACCTGAAATTCAAGCGATTGATTCTCGAGAAGTGGCTCAATATAAAATAATTGAAGCTTATAAATCGATAAAAAGACCAATTATTGTTGAAGACACAGCTCTCCATTTAGAAGCTTGGAACGGTTTTCCAGGAGCTTTAATTAAATGGTTGGATAAATATTTAGGAACTCAAGGGATTTTAGATTTGACAGAAAATAAAAATCGAAATGCTGAGGCTAAATGTGTGATTGCTTATTTTGATGGAAAAGAAATTTCTTTTTTTGAGGGTTCAGTGAAAGGTCAAATAACTGAAGAGCGAAAGGGACAGAACAATGCTGATTTTGGATTTGATCCAATTTTTATGCCTAAAGGTTATGATAAAACGTTTGCTGAATTAGGAGAGGAGAAAAACAAAATTTCTCATCGCTTTTTAGCTCTAGAAAAATTTATTAAAGGAACACCTGATCAAAAAATTAAAGTAGAAGAAGGAATTTTTGACAGTGGTAATGATTTAGTGATTACAGGAAAAGAAGCTTTTGATCTATTTCAAACTTATGGATTTCCAATCGAAATGGTTTGTGACTTAGCTCATGAGCAAGGATTAAGAGTCGATGAAAAAAGTTTTCAGCAAGAACTTGAAAGGCATCAATTGCTTTCTCGAACGGCTAGTGCTGGAATGTTTAAAGGAGGATTGGCTGATACTAAAGAGCAAACTAAGCAACTTCACACAGTGGCTCATCTGCTTTTGGCAGGACTTAGAAAAGTTTTGGGAAATCACGTTTTTCAAAAAGGTTCAAATATCAATGGTGCAAGAATTCGATTCGATTTTTCTCATCCCGATAAATTGACCGAAGATCAAATAAAATCAGTTGAAGATTTTGTGAACGAAGCTATTCAAAGTGGAACTACTGTTGTTAAAGAAGAAATGAGTTTAGAAGAAGCTCAAAAAGCTGGTGCGCACGGATCTTTTGAAAATAAATATGGCGATTTAGTCAGTGTGTTTACTATTGGTGATTATTCCAAAGAAATTTGTGGTGGTCCTCACATTGATAACACTAACGAAATTAAAGGTTTATTTAAAATTATTCAAGAAAAATCTTCTTCGGCGGGTGTTCGACGAGTAAAGGCTATTTTAGCTTAAAGTCTTAGACTCTTATCGTTTCAAAAAAATAATTTGCAAAAAAGAAAAGGGTCTTAGTTTTTGACAGAGGCCTTTTTTGTTTATGAGTCGGGAGAATCGGATTATTTTTTATTAAATCATTCAATGGATATGGAATTTTAAATTCAAAGTTATATAGAAGAAAATATTTTTGGAATTTTAAAATTTGAATACTAATGTAGCTAATTGTTTTTTTAGTTTTTTATGTTATCATTTAACGCACTATTAAATTGATGATAAAAACATTAAATGAAAACTAAGTTTAAATTAATTTCAAAATATAAACCAGCTGGGGATCGAGGAGTAGCGATTCAATCTTTGACAGACGGTTTGCAAGTTGGCGTTGAGCAACAAACGCTTTTAGGAGTGACGGGTTCAGGAAAACTTTTACGGTTGCTAATTTGATAAAAAAAATTAACAAACTAACTTTAGTGGTTGCTCATAATAAAACTTTAGCGGCTCAATTAGCTCAAGAATATAAGGAATTTTTCCCCAATAATGCTGTTCATTATTTTGTTTCTTACTATGACTACTATCAGCCGGAGGCTTATGTGTCGGCCTCGGACACTTATATTGAAAAAGAAGCTAGTATTAATGCTGAAGTGGAGCGAATGCATCACGCAGCTACTCAATCATTATTAACTAGAAAAGACGTGATTGCGGCGGTGGTCGCAGTGAAAGATAATCATCATAAAGTTCGAGATTTTTTAGGCAACGCCGAAGCTATCAAAAAAAGTGAAAGGGATATTCTTTTATCTAACAATGAGGCTCATTGGTTTGCCCTTAAATTCCATCGGAAGAAGCGACGAAGTAACAGTTTTAAATAATTAGAGGAGTAGATGATCGGAAAATGATGATGTGAACTGGCTTTTTAATCAGAAGAATAAGCTTGAAAATTGAAGTGGTGATGTTAGAATTAAGATAATTTAATGAGATTTTTTAAATTTGATTTTAGAATGTTTAAATAAGAGTACCTATGAGCATATCTACGAACGTAGGTATGAGTAAAAATTAAAATAAAAATAAGATGCAAGATAAGTATATAAGAAAAATTGGAAAAGCCAGTAAATGGAGTTATAATGTTGTTATTCCTAAGGAGATTATGAAAAAATATGGATGGAGAGAAAAAATGAAATTGAGAATAGTTGATAAGGGAAGGGGCAAGGTTGAGATCAGTGATTGGCGTGGTTAAATTTTTATATATTTAACTCGCTAAAGAAAAAACGATAAAAATTAATTTACTACTATATTACAGTGCATGGTAGCAATAAAAAATGATAAAAAGAATTAAGGTGATATTATTTGATGTAGATGGAGTAGTGGTTCAGGCGGGACAATTTTCTTTGAAATATCAAAGAGAGTTTGGTTTGGCTGATGACGCAATGCTTTCTTTTTTTAAGGGAACATTTCAAGATTGTGTAGTTGGAAAAACTGATTTATTGGTGGCGGTGAAACCTTTTTTGAAAGAATGGAAATGGGATAAAACAGCGGAAGAATTTTTGCAATTTTGGTTCAAAGCAGAACATTGTCTTAATTAAGAATTGATTGAGAAAATAAAACAATTAAGAAGCGAGGGAATTAAATGTTATTTAGCGACGAACCAAGAAAAGTATCGAACTAAATATATGAGAGAAACAATGGATTTTGAAAATATTTTTGATGGTGTTTTTTCCTCAGCTGAGTTGGAATGTAAAAAACCAGAAAAAGAATTTTTTCAAAAAGTTTTAGATAGCTTGGAAATTAATGGAGAAGAAGTGTTGTTTTTTGATGATGATCAAAGAAATATTAATGGAGCAAAAAGTTCAGGAATTAAAAGCTTTTTGTATGTTGGTTTTGATAAACTTGAGGAAATAATAGGAAACTGGATTTCTGCCTTCACAGGAGTGACAAAATAGCGTGAATTTGGAGTATTTTTAAACAATATTCACATTATATTGGTGTTTTAGCGTTAATTTTTGTATAATGAATGAAATTGAAATTTATAAGATTAATTAAAACCTTGAACGAAGAAATAAAGAAAAGAGTGGAAAAATTAAGAAAAGTGATTGACGAGTATCGATATCGGTATCATATTTTGGATGATCCGACTTTGACGGACACAGTTTATGATTCTTTAATGGTAGAATTAAGAACGTTGGAAAAAAAGTATCCCAAGTTAATGAGTCCCGATTCACCTTCACAGAGAATTGGGGGAGTGCCTTTGAAAAAATTTGAAAAAGTTAAACATCGAGCTCGGCAGTGGTCTTTAGATGATGTTTTTAGTTTTGAGGAATTAAAGGAATGGGAAATCCGCAATAAAAATATTTTAGCCAAAAAAGGGATCAAGGCTGATTTTGATTATGTAGTGGAGTTGAAGATTGATGGTTTGAAAATAGTTTTGGATTATAAAGCTGGAATTTTAGAACAAGGAGCAACCAGAGGGGATGGCGTGATTGGAGAAAAAGTGACTGAGAATATTAAGACTATTAAAAGCGTGCCGTTGAAATTGAGTCAGGCGATTAGTCTAACTGTCACTGGTGAATGTTGGTTGCCAGTCAAAGAGCTAGAAAGACTTAATCAGGAGCGAAGAGCCAAAAATCTTCCTGAGTTTGCTAATTCTCGGAACGCGGGAGCTGGTTCAATGCGACAATTGGATTCCAAGGTGGCAGCGTCCAGAAATCTTGATTCCTATATTTATAGTGTAGAGGAAATTCGTTCAGATATTGTTAAACCTCAAACTCAAGTAGAAGAATTAAAATTTTTGACTGATTTGGGATTTAAGGTTAACCGAGAACATCAATTTTTTAAAACCTTAGAAGAAATTCAAAATTTTTATCAAGAATGGGAAGATAAAAAAGACCGACAACCTTATGGAATTGATGGAATGGTAGTGAAAATAAATTCTAAAAAATATCAAATTGCTTTGGGTTACACTGGAAAGTCTCCCCGAGCTTCGATTGCTTGGAAATTTTCTCCTGAGCAAGTGACGACTCAAGTGATCGGAATTAAAATTCAAATTGGACGAACGGGTGCTTTAACCCCAGTGGCAATTTTGAAACCGGTGAAGGTGGCGGGGAGTGTTGTTTCTCGAGCGACACTTCATAACGAAGATGAAATTATTAAAAAAGATATTCGAATTGGGGACACAGTGATAATTCATAAAGCAGGGGATGTTATTCCCGAATTAGTGGAAGTGATTAAGAGATTGAGAACTGGGGAAGAAAAGAAATTTAAAATGCCAACTGAGTGTCCAATCTGTGGCGGAAAAATAGTTCGAGAAAAAATTATTGATAGTAAAAAGGATATGAGTTCGGCTCATTTTTGTGTTAATGAGAATTGTTTTGCGGTGGAAAAAGAAAAAATGATTCATTTTGTTTCTAAGAAGGGAATGAATATTGATGGGTTGGGAAAAAGTATTGTGGAGCAATTGTTGAGTGAAGGACTGGTTTCGTCGATAGCGGATATTTATAGTTTGAAGTTGGGCGATTTAGAGGCGTTGGAAGGATTTGCTGAAAAATCAGCGGAAAATTTAATTGAAGCGATTGAAAAAAGTCGACAAACTATTTTTGAAAAATTATTATTTGGCTTAGGAATTCGACATTTAGGAGAAGAGGGGATTGGTTTATTGAAAAAAGAATTGGAAAATAGTCAGACTGAATTGGGACAGAAATATCAACAATCAAGTTTGGTTATAAAAAAACCGACTGACTTGATTGAGTTTTTTGAACAAATTTCTAGTGAAGAATTATCTGGGATTAATGGTTTTGGAGAAAGGATTGCTCAGAGTGTAATAACTTGGTTCTCATTAGTAGAAAATCAATTAGTCTTGAAAAAATTAGAAGAGAGAGGAGTAAAAATAGCTTCTTTAAAATCTAAAACTTTAATTGAAAAAAAGAAGTTGGATGGTCAAAGTTTTGTTTTAACGGGATCAATGCAAGAGTTGACAAGAGAGAACGCTAAAGTTTTAATTAAACAAGCAGGAGGAAAAATTTCTTCTGCAGTGAGTTCTAAAACTGACTTTTTAGTAGTAGGAGAAAAGCCTGGTAGTAAATATAAAAAAGCGTTAGAATTAAAAATCAAGATACTGGACGAGAAAGAATTATTAAAAAAGTTAAATAGTCATTAATAATAATCTTGAGAGTAAGTCTATTTTTAAATATTAAATAATTAATATTCAACATTCATTCAACATTTGATTGTCCAATATTCAATAGCTATAAATCTAATCGAATATTGAATATTGAATATTGAGAGTTAGTTGTTTGTCTAAAGCATGTCTAAAAAAATAACAGTTGAAGAGGTTCGAAAAACAGCTGATTTAGCTCGAATTAAATTAACCAAAAAAGAAGAAGAAAAATTCACTAAAGATTTGGACAACATTTTGGATTTTTTTGCGGATATTAAAGAAGCTAAATCTGAAAATGTGGAAAAGTTTGATCATTATAAATTGAATCGAAATCAATTGAGAACCGATGAGGTTCTAGAAAAAAAAGAAGGATTAGTGGAAGGAATTAAAGAAAATTTTCCTGATAGTGAAAATGGTTATTTGAAAGTTAAGAGTGTGCTGAAAAATTCTAACTCGTAATGAAATTTGGAAATTGCGGTAACATAGAGATTCGTTTAATATAATCTTGCGTTTTAAAAAAATAAAAACCCTCTTAATCCCCCTTTAAAAAAGAGGGAGGTAGAGGAAGAAATTTTATGATAAAAGAATTACATCAAAAATTAGTTGAGAAAAAAATTAGCTCAGTTGAATTGACTAAGCAATATTTGAAACGGATTAAAGAGCGTAATTCAGAAATTAATGCTTTTTTGAGCGTGGATGAGAAAGGGGCTTTGGAAAATGCTCGAAAAGTTGATCAAAAAATTGCAAAAGGTAAGGATATTGGAATGTTAGAAGGGATACCTTATGCAGTTAAGGATAATTTTTGTGTGACTGATGGTGTAACGACGGCTGGTTCAAAAATTTTAGAAAATTATAAAGCGCCTTATGATAATTTTGTAATTGGAAAGCTGAAGAAAGCTGGAGCAGTTTTATTGGGGAAAACTAATATGGATGAATTTGCGATGGGAACTTCAACTGAAAATTCAGCCTATGGAGTGGTTAAAAATCCGATTGATTTGGAACGAGTAGCGGGTGGTTCGTCTGGTGGTTCAGCGGCGGCTGTATCGGACGAGCAAGCAGTCTGGTCATTGGGATCAGACACCGGTGGTTCAATTAGATGTCCGGCTAGTTTTTGCGGGACCGTTGGGATGAAGCCTACTTATGGTCGAGTTTCCAGAAGTGGAATAATTGCGATGGCTTCGAGTTATGATCAGATTGGTCCTTTTACTAAAAGTGTTGAAGATGCGGCGATTGTGCTGGATGAAATTTGTGGGAAAGATTCTCGAGACAATACGACTATAGTTAAAGAGATTAATTTTTTGAATAATTTAAAACCAGAAATAGAAGGCGTTAAAATTGGAATCTTAAAAGAATTTTTAGGTGAAGATGTTAATCCGGAGGTTAAAAGAATTATTGAAAATAAAATTAAGTGGGCCAAGAAAAATGGAGCCGAAGTCGTTGACGTTGAAATTCCAGGAATTAAATATTCTTTAGCGGTTTATTATTTGATGATTTGTTCTGAAATTAGTTCAAATTTAGCTCGGTTTGATGGAATGAGATATGGTGTTCAAATTAAAGCTGATAATATTCTAGATACTTATTTAAAATCTAGAGAAAAAGGATTAGGGGATGAGGTTAAGCGAAGAATTATTTTGGGAACCTATGCCTTGTCTGCTGGCTACAAGGATGCTTATTATAAAAAGGCACAGCAAGTTCGAGATTTAATTAAGGGTGGTTTCAAAAAAGTTTTTGAAGAAGTAGATTTGATTTTAACGCCAACAATGATGGGTCCGGCGTTTAAGATCGGGGAAAAATGTGCTAATCCATTGGAGCTATATTTGGTGGATATTTCTACTGTGCCAGTTAACGTGGCAATGTTACCAGCAATTTCTATTAGTGCGGGTTTTGCTTCGATTGATGGTAAAAAATTACCGATTGGAATGCAATTAATCGGTCCTTGGTGGCAAGAACAATCAATTCTAAATACGGCTTTGGCTTTTGAAAATAGTTCAAAATAATTGAACTTCTAGTCTTGATTGAGAGTTGTTTATATAGTAAGATTAGTGAAAGGGAACTGTTTCGATCATAAATTTAATTTTAAGATTTTAATTTGCAAAAACTTGGATTTAAAGGAGAAGTTTTGGCGGGAAATTATTTAGTTGCTAACGGTTATAAGATTATTGAAAAAAATTATTATAATCGAAAAGGCTATCGATTGGGCGAAATCGATTTGATTGTTGAAGATCCAAGAGGTCCCATTGTTTTTGTGGAAGTGAAAACTAGAATTAGCTATGGTCAAGCGGTGGTGCCAGAAGAAAGTGTTAGCCATTCAAAATTGAAAAAAATATTTAAAATATCTCAGTATTTTTTAATTGAAAGAAACTTAATATCAGCGGAGTGGCGAGTTGATTTTGTTGGAGTAATTTTTAATTTGAAAACCAGGAAGGTCTCGATAAGACATATAAAATATTTACACATTTAAAAAGTCATTTTTTTGTGTATTTTTTCGTTAAATTTTCAGTTGCTTTTCAATGTGCCATTTCAGCACATTTCAGACGTAATTGAAAATTTGTCTCGAACTATACTAAAAATAGGTTTTTAGTAAAAAAAGTTTTAATTGAATTTGGCTAATCAAAGAGAGTATTAAATCTTTAGAAATATGAAAAATGAATTAGAATTTTTGTTTGGGTCTAGAATAAGATGGCGATTGATTAAATTTTTTATGTTGAATAAAAAAATTTCTTTGAATACCAATGAAATTTTAGAACGAAATAAATTTGAAACAAAAACCAATAAAGATGAAGCTAGGAAGGTTTTAGATCAATTAGTCAATGCCAAATTTCTTTATTCTAGGACTATCAAAAAGCACAAAGCTTTTTTTGTGAATAGTAAATATTCTTTTCATGACGAATTGAAATGGCTAGTAGTTAAATCAAATATCTATCCGCAATGCGAACAGCTTAATCGAGTTAAAAGTTTGGGCGATGTCAAACTTGGATTAGTGTCGGGAATATTTATTAATAATAAAAAATCTAAAACCGATTTATTGTTAGTGGTGGATGGTCTTTCCCGGGCAAAATTGAAGCATTTAATTGAAGAGCTAGAAGCTGAAATGGGTCAAGAAATAAATTACTCTTTGATGAATTTAGAAGAATTTCGTTATCGAATTAAAATGTTTGATAAGTTTGTTTTGGAAATTTTGGAACAGCCTCATGAAATTATCGTTAATGAAGTGGAAGGGATTATAAAAGAAATAAAAAGAAATCGAAGAAGATAATAAGAGATTGTTTTCAATCACAATTTTATTTTGTAAAATTTTATGAAAAAAGGTAAAAAACATTTTCAATTTTTTTTCCAAAATAAACTTTTAATTACAATTTTTTTTATTGGATTATTATCGAATTTAACGGCTTGGGTAATTTTTTGGTTAGGGCTCGATTTTGATAAAACTGCTTTAATTTTGCATTACAATTCTTTTTTTGGAATTGATAGAATTGCTGTTAATTCTGAACATAGAAAATTTTTAGAAATTTTTTTTGTTCCAGTTAGTGGACTTTTAATAATGCTGGTCAATTTTATTTTGGGAGGATTTTTAATTTTTTCAGGAAAGAAAAATTCAATAATTAATAATTTTGAAAAAAATAATTTAAATAAAATTAATATTTCAATCCTAGGTGGGTATTTTATTTTTTTTACTGGATTAATTTTACAAATCGTTATATTCGTCTATGCTATTGCAATTGTTCTCGTAAATAGGTAGAGTAATTGTCTGTTAAATTATAGCAGGTGATCGAAAAAATTTAGAGAAAATCAAGAGTTTAAATTTAAAATTCAATAATTTTATGGTTAATATTAATGGTGGTAGAAAAAATTGGTCTTATCCTAATCCTCGCAGTAAGGATCCAAAAGAGCGACGGTGGCAAAGATTTTTTGAAATATTACCTGGTTTTTTAACTTGGGCGACTTTAATCGGAATGTTTGTTTTTTCTTTTTTTCTGCCGATTTGGGTTGCTTTGTTTATTATTTTGTATGATATTTATTGGTTGCATCGAACTGTTTATATCGCCACTTATTCGATTTTGGCTTATCGGAAAATGAAACGATGGAATAAAGTCAATTGGCTTTATCGAGTTCAAAATGTTCATAAAAAAGATAAACTTAAAAATGAGCTAAAATCAGAAATAGCAGAGCTTAAAGTCACTCTTGGAAAAACTTTTTTTAATAGAAAAGAGGCCAAGCAGGTTAAGTTAAAATTAAAAGAACGAATAGAGTTTTTGGCTTGTTTGAAAGGAGACTATAAAAATAGAAAAGAATTTTTAAACTGGAAGGATGTTTATCACGTGATAATGTTGCCGACAGTTGGAGAGACAGCGGAAATTATTGAGCCGGCGGTTGAGGCTGTCAACAAAGCTTGTTATCCGAATGATAAAATTATAATTTTATTGGCTTTAGAAGAAAGAGAAGATAAAGCAATTCGGGACGAAAAAGTTAAAATCTTGAAAGATAAATTTGGCGAAACCTTTTATGATTTTATCATCACGGTACACAAAGTTAAAGCGGGCGAGATGAAATGTAAGGCTTCCAATACTACTTATGCCGCTAAGAAGTTAAAAAAATATTTAGAAGACAAAAAAATTCCGTTGGAAAATGTGGTGTTGTCTAATTTTGATTGTGATACTCAAATTCATCCTCAATATTTAGCGGCTTTGACCTACGAATATATTGTTAGTCCTAATAGACTTCAGCAAGCTTATCAACCACTGCCAATGTATCACAATAATTTATGGGATACGATTGCACCAGTGCGAATTATCGTCACGGGTTCTTCTTTTTGGCATATGGTGGAATCAATGCGACCAGAACATATGGTGACATTTTCTTCGCACAGTGAGGCTTTCAAAACGATTGTCGATGTTGATTATTGGCCCGTCAATGTGATTTCAGAAGATTCAGTGATATTTTGGAAAGCTTATGATTATTTTTGTGGTGACTATAAGGTTCGACCAATTTATTTACCAGTTTCGTTGGATGCTGTTTTAAGTAAAAGCTATGCTCAAACTATCGCTAATCAATATCGGCAAAAACGAAGATGGGCTTATGGAATCGAAAACTTAGCAATGTTGGCCCGCGCTTTTAAGGATAATAAAAAAATTCCGTTTACTAAAAAAATAAAATATATTTGGACCATGTTGGAAGGTCATCATAGTTGGGCGACTTCACCTTTTATTCTGGCTCTTCTAGGTTGGTTGCCTTTGATTTTTGGAGGAGACGCTTTCAGCGAATCGGTTTTAGCTCATAATTTGCCTTATATTACTAGATATTTAATGACTTTGGCTTTGGTCGGTTTGATAACCTCGATGTTTTTGAGTTTTTTGATTATGCCAGCTAAACCTGCCAGATATTCCAAGAAAAAATATTTAGCGATGTTTTTCCAATGGTTTATTGCTCCGTTTATTGCTCCAATTTTGGGAGCTGCTCCAGCAGTGGACGCTCAAACCAGAATAATGTTGGGAAAATATTTTGGCTCTTTTTGGGTGACGCCTAAAGAATTAAAAAAGAAATAGTAATTTAAAAATTTGATTTAAGTCTAAGATTAGTTTAAAATTAAAATAAAGATTGGATAAACAAAAAATAAATTAAAACTTAACAATGGTTAATATTTTTTTAATACTTTATTGGATTTTGACGGTCCTGATTCTAGTTGTTTCTGGAATGATTATTTATCATATTTGGATTTATTATTTGAATAAGACTTTAGCCATTTTAACAATCTGTTTATTTTTAAGTGTAAGCGGTTTATTATTTATTTTTAATTTGATTATTTTTCTAAAAATTGATTGGAATAGTTTGAATTTTGTAATTTTGTAATTTTTTATAATGAGTTTTAAAAAACAATTTAATTTTCAAAATCGTTATGAAAATATTGATTTCAAAGGGAAAAGGACTGATGAAAATGTGATTTTGCTTCTGAGGCGTCATTGGTTGGTTTTCGTTTTTCGTTTCCTTCCATTTTTATTGCTTTTTATTGGTTTAGCGATATTTCATACCGTCGGAACTGTCATCTTCAATTTTTTTGGTTTGACTTTTGATTTAAATTTATTTTATTTAATCGAATCTTTTTTAGTCATATTTGTTTGGTTAGCTTTATTTATTACTTGGATTAATTTTTATTTAGATGTTTGGATTGTCACGGATTCTCGAATTGTTGATATTGAACAGATTGCTTTGTTTAGTCGACATATTAGTGAATTAAAACATAATAAAATTCAAGATGTTACATCTGAAGTTCAGGGAATAATTCCAACTTTATTTAACTATGGGGACGTTTATATTCAAACTGCTGGGAATAAACAAAGATTTGTTTTTAAGCAAATTCCAGGTCCAACTAATAGTCGTAATATTATTATGCAACTTCAGAAAAAAGCAATCTTAGAAGAAAAAAGAGAAGAAGGAGAAATTTTAAGGGGGAAAGCCTAGCATTTTAAAGCTAGAGCTTTTGCGCAGATTTAAGATTCAGAAAGACTTGCTATTACAAGTTTTTTGTTTCGTAGTATGCTACGTAACAACGCAATTAAGTCGTTTTTAAATTATAGATCTTATATCTCAAATCTTTTTATGCTCTTGAAACAATAATTGAAATAAGGTAAAATATCTTTGTTTTACTGTAAATTAAAGAATATATAAATGAGTAAAGACTATTATAATGTTTTAGGCGTTGATAAAAAAGCGTCGCAAAATGAGATTAAAAAAGCTTATCGAAAATTAGCTCATCAACATCATCCTGATAAAAAAGGAGGAAGTGAAGCTAAATTTAAAGAAATTAATGAGGCTTATCAAACTTTATCTGATAATAAAAAGCGTGGTCAATATGATCAGTTTGGTTCTGGCTATGAACAACCTGGTGCTCAAGGTTTTGGCGGTGGTGGTCAAGGAGCTGGAGGGTTCCAAGGTTTTGATTTTCAAGACAGTGGCTTTGAAGATGTTTTTTCTGATTTTTTTGGTGGTGGACAAACTGCTCAAAAAAAGACCGCTGGTTCAGATGTGGTAGTCGATGTTAATATCGATTTTAAAGAAATGGCGAAAGGCGTGATGAAAAAAGTTAAAATTTATAAAAAAATTATTTGTAAAAGTTGTGATGGAACGGGCGCTAAAAATAAGGAAACCGAACAATGTCCAAAGTGTGGAGGTTCGGGTAAAATTAAAAAATCTAGACAGACTTTTTTGGGAACTTTTGCTCAAGTTGAAGTTTGTGACCAATGTTTAGGAAAGGGTCAAATTGCTAAGGAAAAATGTCGAGATTGTGGAGGCGATGGAGTAGTTAGGGATTATCAGGAAATGGAAGTGAATATTCCAGCTGGAATTGATGAAGAACAGGTTCTAAAAATTCAGGGTGGAGGAGAGGCTTCGGTTTTGGGCGGTTCGGCTGGTGACCTTTATGTTAGGATTCACATTAAACCTTATCTTGATTTCAAAAGAAAAGGATCGGATGTAGTTTCGAAATTATATATAACTTTCCCCCAAGCTGTTTTGGGAGATAAAATGGAAGTTGAAACAGTTGAGGGATTTGTAAAATTGAAAATTCCGGCTGGAATTGAAGCTGGGGATTTTTTGAGAATAAAAGGCAAGGGTATTAAAAAATTTGGTGGTTTTGGACAAGGGAATCATTTAGTGGAAATTAAAATTAAAACTCCTAAAAAGCTTTCTTGGAGTCAAAAAAGTTTGATTCAAAAACTTAAAGAAGAAGGAATTTAATATTTTTTAAGTGAATAAAAAATAAAAAAATTGTAAAGAAGACAAAAAATATAAATATAAGGTGAATAAAAACTTAATAATCAATATTTAACCTACCTACCTACCGGCAGGCAGGTATCTATTCAACTTTTAATATTTCAATAATCAATATTAACGAATGTTGTTGCATTGGTTATTGAATGAATGTTGATTGTTAATTGTGGCGGAATAGTTTCTATTTTGTTGTTATAACTATGTTTATTTGTTAAAATGTCATTAGGCAATCAACTAAATATTAAATATTAAATATTAAATATGAAAAAAATTCTTATTGTAGAAGATGATCCAATGTTGGCCGAAATTTATCAAAAAAAATTTAAAAAAAATCCAAATTTTAAAGTAATTCACGCCAGCAGTGGAACTGAAGCTCAAGAAAAAGCTAAGCAAGAAAAACCTGATTTGATGTTGTTAGATTTAGTTTTGCCTGAGATGGACGGATTTGATGTTTTGAAAGCAATTCGCAAGGATCCTAGTTTGGATAGTATCAAGATTATTCCTTTTTCCAATTTGTCTCAAGAAGATAATCAAAAAAAATTAGAAGATTTAGGGGCTAATGGGTTTATTTCTAAAGCAGAACATACTCCTCAACAATTGATCGATGAAGTAGAGAAAATTTTTAAGGAAAGTGAAAATGAGACAGTTAAAGAAAAGACTGATGGATTAGAGATGAAAACGGATAAATTTTCGAAAGAAGATCAAAAAAGAGTTTTAATTATAGAAGCTGAGGAAATTTTTTCTAAAGTTTTTGGAAATAAGATAGAAATGGCTGGTTTTGAGGTTAGAAGAAGTTCAACTGGGAAAGAAGGGATGAATTTGTTAACTCAAGAAAAGTTCGGATTAGTTGTAATTGACATTGCTTTGTTTGATTTAGAAACGAAAAAAATAATTGAGAATTTTAAAATGCAATTTCCGAAAGCTTCAACTAAATTTGTTATTTTAAAAGATGAGATAATTCCAGAAAAAGATTTAGATGAATTAAAGAAAGTCGGAATTCAAGGAATAATAGATAAAAATAAAATAGAACCAGATCAATTTTTGGCGGGAGTAAAAAAGTTATTGAAATAATTTTTTGGTTTATTTTTAAAAATAAAACTTCAAAGATAAAAAATGATTCAAAAAATTGGGAATAAAGAAATTGATCCTCTGGGAATTTTATTGAATTTATTAGAAAAAAAACAATTAGAAATTTCTAATTTTTCTTTGGCTCAGGTGGCTGATCAATATTTAGATTATTTAGTTAGTTTTAAGGGTCAAAGTGAAAATTTAGAAGATATTAGTGAATTTCTTTGGGTGGCATCTAAGTTGGCACTATTAAAATCAAAACTTTTATTAGCGTCTTTTAAGCTTGATGAAGTAGTGATAGATGAAGATGAAGATGAACTGAAAAACAGATTGATTGAATATCGAAAATTTAAAGAAATTTCCAATAAAATTAAAATTTATTTTGAAGGTTCTCAGGAATTATTGACTAGAAAAAATAAAGAATTTATTATTGAAGACTTTGAAATTCAATTTGATCAACAACTACTTGAAACAATTTTTAATCAAGTGGTGACTGCTTTTAATTTTGATAATGAGTCTTTGTATCAAAAAAAAGAACTGGTTGAGATGATTAAGCTCGAGGAAAAAATTAAACAAATTAAAAATATCTTAGATATCACCAAGAAAGTGAAATTTTCTAAAATTGTTTTTGATAAAACTGATCGATTAGAAATAGTCGTTTCTTTTTTAGCTATTTTGGAGTTAGTTAAACAAGGGGTAGTTAATATTGAACAAAAAAATTCTTTTCAAGATATTGAGATTTCACATTAATCTTTTGATTCTTTAAATTTATGATAATAACATTAAAAAATAAAATTGAAGCTGTTCTTTTTGTTACAGTAGAGGCGATTGTTATCTCGAAGTTGGCTGAAAATCTAAAGGTGACTCCAGAAGAATGTTTGCGGGAATTAAAAAAGCTTGGAGTTGATTATAAAAAAAATAATTCAGTTTTGCGTTTAGTTTTCAAGGAAGATGAAGTTCAGTTGGTAGTTGATGCAAAAAGCGCCTCTTTTTTAAAGGCTTATTTTAAAATGGGGAAACCGGTACAATTGTCATCTGCAATGTTGGAGGTATTGTCGATAGTCGCTTATAAGGGACCAATTAGTCGGGTGAGAATAGAATATATTAGAGGAGTTAACTGCCGGTTGATTTTGAGGAAATTAGCAATTAAAGGTTTAATAGAAAAAAAAGAGCAAATTGCTAATTCTCGAATTTTTTTGTATGAAGCTAGTTTGCAGTTACTAAAAAAATTGGGAATTTTGAGATTGGAAGATTTGCCAAATTATGATAAACTTACAAAGAAATTAGGGGGTGCTTCGCCAATCGAGTAATTTTTATTAAAAATAAAAATAAAATTTTAATATGAAAAATGGATTGAGGATTTTATTATTAAGCGGGGTGGTGTTGGTTTTGATTGGTATCTCTAATCGAGACGTTTTGGTTGAAAAAATTTTAGTGCTTGAAGGAAAAAAATCGAATACTGTTAATGTCAAAGGTGCTAAATTTGATTTTGACCAGGCTTATAACGACAATATTACTTTTGAGGAGTTAATAGTGAGAAATCCAGATGCTCCAATCAAAAGAGAAGATTTTGGTAATTTTTATGCTCAAGCTCGAGCTGCGGTGGTGATTGATGCTGAAACTAATACAATTTTGCATTATCAAAATGCTAAAAAACGTTTAGCTATTGCTTCACTAACAAAAATAATGACTGCAGTTTTAGTTATGGAAAATATTGAAAATCTTGAAAAAGAAGTCGTTATTATTGATGAGGATGCTGTTTATGAAGATGGAACTAAGATTGGTTGTCCTCGAGGAGGATTTTGTCCCTCTACTCGTTTACAAGTGGGTGAAAAAATCTCGGTTGATAATCTTTTTAAGGCGATGATAATGAATAGCACTAATGACGCGGCTGTGGCTTTGGCTAAACATATTGCTGGTTCTGAAGAAGAATTTGCTAAAATGATGAACGAAAAAGCTCGCGAAATAGGATTGGAAGATACTCATTTTTGTAATCCTTCTGGTTTAGATGACGAAAATAATCCAGGCGGTTGTTATTCTTCTGCTTATGATTTCGCTCGAATTGCTTCTTATTCTTTGCGATATGATAAAATTTGGAATACTATGCAAATAAGATCAGCAGAAATTTCTTCAATAGACGGTAAGATTAAACATCAGATTGGTAATACTGATCGTCTTTTAGACCAAATGCCTAATTGTTTTGGTGGGAAAACTGGTTTTACTTATGAAGCAGGGAAATGTTTGATGAGCGCTGCTGTTGATCCCTCGGGTAATGGTGCAAAAGTAATTGGAGTAATTTTGGATGACTATTATCGTTGGCAGGATATGAAAAGTATGCTAGCATGGTCTTTTCAGGCTTATCAATGGAAGTGAGTCTGAAAGTTTTTAAAGTCTATGAAGTTGAAAGTTTTTAAAAGGAAAGGTTAACTTTAGAATTTTCTAATTGAAAGAGATATTTTAGACAGTTTTTGATATCCAAAGTCAATAAAGAGGGAGATTTATAAATTGTTAATTTCATAAACTATCATATGTTTATTGCTCAAATTCAAACTATTCCAGAAGTGTTGACTGTTGCCAAGATCATTGTTTTATGCGTGATGGCTTTTGTTTTGACTATGGTGATAACTCCGATCTTGACTCATTTTTTATACAAAAATAGAATTAAAATTAAAATTAAAAAAAAATCGGTTGATGGCAATAAACTAAATTATGTTAGTAAATTGCACGCTCATAAGAAGGGAACACCGACGATGGGTGGAATTGTTATTTGGGGAACGGTTTTGATTTTAATGGTCGGAATGTTTTTTTTAGCGCCGTTTATGGCCGACTTAACTGGCGAACAGTGGTTTAATCGTTTGAATTTTTTAAGTCGAAATCAAACCTGGTTGTTACTATTTGCTTTGATAGCAACTGCTGTTTTAGGTTTAGCGGATGATTATATGAGTATTAAGGGTATTGGCGATAATAAAGGAGGCGGAATGAGGTTTGTAGTGCGGTTCGGTTGGTTAATTTTGATTGCTGCTGTGGGAGCCTGGTGGTTTTTTGTTAAATTAGAGTCAAATTTTATTCATATTCCAGCAGTAGGTGATTTTAAAATCGGTTTTTGGTATATTCCTCTTTTTATCGGAATTATCACTACTATGGCGGTTTCTTCCAATGAAACAGATGGATTGGATGGTTTGAACGCTGGTATTTTAATTCAAGCTTTTTCCATTTTTACTTTAATTGCCTTTATTCAAGGTCGTTTTGATATTGCGGCTTTTTGTGCAGTTATTAGTGGTTCCTTGTTAGCTTTCCTGTGGTTTAATTTTTATCCAGCTCGTTTTTTTATGGGAGATACTGGTGCCGTTTCATTGGGGGCGACTTTGGGCGTAGTGGCGATGTTGACTAATGCAGTAGTAGTTCTTCCTTTCGTGGTTTTTATTTATTTCTTAGAATCTGGATCAGTTGTTGTTCAATTGTTCTCTAAAAAGATTTTCAAGAAGAAAGTTTTTTTAGCTGCTCCAATTCATCATCATTTTGAAGCTAAGGGTTGGCCGGAAACTAAGGTGACGGTTAGATTTTGGATTATAAATGGGTTGATGGCGTGTTTAGGTCTCCTTATCGGCATCATTGGTCGTGGCTGAAAGACTTTTAAAAATTGGCAAACTTCTTTGTTGAAATCTCCGCTTCTTGTTCACTGTGCTATTCAGTACGTTTCACTAAATGCTCGATTTCGCCTCGAATTTTGCTCAAAATTTAAAATTAATTTTAACAATCATGTTCATTTCAGTCGTTATTCCTTTAAAAGATGAAGAAAAAAATGTGGCTAATCTTCATCAAGAATTGAAAACTGTTTTCAAGAAAGAGCACCTTAAGGGCGAGTTTATTTTTATTGATGACGGAAGCTCTGACGGGACTTTAGCTGAACTTAAAAAATTAAAACCAATTAAAATTATTGCTTTTAGGAAAAATTTTGGACAAACTGCAGCGATGGATGCTGGGATTAAGGCTTCTAACGGAGATGTAATAATTACTATGGATGGAGATTTGCAAAATGACCCAGCTGATATTCCTAATTTATTAAGAAAATTAGCCGAAGGTTTTGATGTCGTTTCTGGTTGGAGGAAAAACCGAAAAGATTCTTTTGTGAAAAATTTTCTTTCTTGGGGAGCGGATAAATTAAGAAAAATTTTGATTGACGATCAAATTAATGACAGTGGTTGTTCCTTGAAGGCCTATAAAGCTGGATGTTTCAGAAACGTTGATTTGTATGGAGAGATGCATCGATTTATTCCAGCTTTTTTGAAAATTAAAGGGTTTAAAATCGGAGAAATAAAAGTCAATCATCGACCAAGAACCGCTGGCGTGACGAAATATAACTATACTCGATTAGTGAAAGGTCTTTTGGATTTAGTGGGAGTTTGGTTTTGGCGAAAATTTTCCAATAGACCGTTGCATTTATTCGGTTTTATCGGAATGATTTCTTTTGTAGTTGGTTCGGGTTTATTGGTTTGGATGTTTATTGAAAGAGTTCTCTTGAGTGGATCAATCATAAATCGAATTTGGCCTACAATTGGAATTTTTATGGTTTTGATGGGGGTTCAATTTCTAGTTTTTGGTTTATTGGCGGACATTTTAATAAAAATTTTTTATCAAGGTCGAAAAGAAAGCTATTATAATATTGAAGAAATTATCGAGAATAAATAGTTTCTAAAATTATCTGTTTGATTTATTTATTGACAAAGGTTAAATACTTTGTAATACTAAGGACTGTTTCCAGATAAGCTTTTAGAAATAAAAAGATGTTTGGTAATAGTCTCAATGAGAGACTGTTTTAATTATTTTATTTTAAATTAGATGTTAGCAGTTGTTCAAACAGGCGGAAAACAATATGACGTTCGAGAAGGGGATAAAATTGAAATAGAAAAATTGGATAGCCAAGTCAATGATAAGGTTGTTTTTGATGAAGTTTTGTTATTGGACGATGGAAAAGAAATTCAGATTGGAAAACCTTTTCTAGAAGGGGTTAAGGTTGAGGGGAAAATTTTAGAGCAAAAAAGAGCGCCTAAAATTATTATCATCAAACAAAAGCCTAAAAAACGATATTTCAAAAAACAAGGTCATTCTCAAAGATTGACTGTAGTTGAGATAGTCAGTATTAAGGCTTGACATATTAGTTAGGATGTATATAATAAGTTTGTTGTAATTTAAATATATAGATGACCAAACCAGAGAACATTAAAGCAGAGAACGAAAAAGATCAAGAAGTTCAATCAAGAATTCGGATCAAAGTTAAGGCTTATGACAATAAAGTTATTGATCAGTCAGTTAGAAAAATAGTTGAAACTGCTCAAAGAACTGGAGTCAAAATCATTGGACCAGTGCCATTGCCAACTGCGATTAAGAAAATAACTGTCAACAAATCTACTTTCGTTCACGAAGATAGCCGAGATCAGTTTGAGATTAGAACCCATAAGAGATTAATTGATATCTTAGAACCAACTGATAAGACAATTGAAGATTTAACTAATCTTGATTTGCCAGCTGGTGTGGGAATTGAAATTAAAATGTAATTTAAAAGTTTTTGTTTTGGTGCAATTCTTTCGTGAATTGTCCTCAAAACAAAAACTTTTAAATCAATCCATTTTAAATCAATAAAATTTTATTTTAAGAATAAATACTAGTTTAAGTCCCTGGTGGGAAACTAAATTAGCTCCAGGGGTTGTTTGTAAGAACCATTTCGTTTACGAAATTGCACATTATTAATTAGATTTTTTAAATAATTTTCGTAGGACTAGCTGAGGCTAATTCAAGAAAATTTGAAGAAAATATAATTAATAATGTGAAATTGCAGTAGGAATGGTGCTTAAAAACAGCGCCTCCAATGCCGAATATTTTTATAAGGCCAGTCGGAGTTGATTGAAAGCCTTACCAAGATATTCGGTTTTAAAATTGTAAATTAACTAAAGAGATTTCAAATAATATGAAATTAATTATCGGGAAAAAATTAGGAATGACTACCATTTATAATGAGGATGGAATAGCTCAGAATATTACTTTGGTGGAAAGTGGTAAAAATGTCGTTACTCAAATTAGAACTCAAGGCAAGGATGGATATACTGCAATTCAAGTTGGGTTAGAAAGTCCTAGTAAAAATAGAAAGTTTGATGAAATCCAAGAATTTCGATTTGAGCCAACTGAAATCAGCGATGTTAAAGTCGGAGATGAAATTGAATTAGATAGTTTAGAAATTGGAGATATGGCTAAATTGACTGGAACGACTAAGGGCAAGGGTTATCAAGGTGTAGTTAAAAAATGGGGTTTTGCTGGTTCACCAGCTTCTCATGGACATCGACACGATGAAAGAGCTCCAGGATCAATCGGGAGTGCTTATCCGCAAAAAGTTTTCAAGGGAAAGAAAATGTCCGGAAGAATGGGCGGAAATAATAAGACAATCAAAAATGTTGAAATTATTTTTAAGGATATCGAGAAGAATTTATTAGGGTTAAAAGGTCCTATTCCTGGAAATAGTGGTTCGATTGTTCGAATTTGGGTAGATGAAAAATTTTAATTTGAAACCAATTTTTATAGTTATTTATATTCTATGTTGAAAGTCGAAGTGAAAAAATTGAATGGAGAAAAAGCCGAAGAGCTTGAATTAAATCAGGATGTTTTTGGAGTGGAAATTAAAGACGAATTAATTCATCAAATTTATGTTGCCCAAGCTTCTAACAAAAGACAAGTTTTAGCTCATACTAAAAATCGGTCAGAACGAAAATGCTCTGGTAAAAAGCCTTGGAAACAAAAGGGAACGGGACGAGCAAGAGCGGGAACGGCTAGTAGTCCAATTTGGAGAAAAGGAGGAGTGGTTTTCGGACCAACCAATGAAAGAAATTTCAAGAAAAAGATTAATAAGAAAATGAATCAAGTTGCAATCAAAATGGCTTTGAGCGGAAAATTGAAAGATAGCGAATTGATTGTTTTGGCTGATAATAATTTTAGCGAAAATAAAACCAAGCAAGCGCAAGCAACTTTGATTGCTTTAGGAATCAAGGGCAGTGTTTTGTGGGCTTTCGACAAGAATGAACTTGGTAATAAAGTAGCCAGTCAGAATTTAGAAAAAGTTAATAATATATTTGTTGAGAATATCAATGTTTATGATATGTTGAACAATAAATATTTATTGGTGACTAAAGAAGGAATAAAGAATTTAGAAGAGAAATACGGGAAATAATCTCGTTCTCGATATTAATTATATTTTATGACAGCGATGTTTGGATCTAAAAAAGAAGAAGAGAAGAAAGAATCAGTTGGTAAAAAAACTGATGTTAAGGTTGCGGAAACTAAAGTGAAAAAAGTTGTCAAAAAGAAGACCAAGAAAGTCTCTGAAAATTTAATTAAAAAAGCTGATTTAGTGAATAGCGTAATCATTGCTCCAATTATTTCTGAAGATGCGATGAATAAAACCACTGTTGGTAAATATGTTTTTAGAGTCAATCAAAGAGCCAACAAAAACCAAGTAAAAGAAGCGATTGAAGTTTTATATGGAGTGGACGTGACCAAAGTCAATGTAATGAAATATAAACAGAAAAGTCATAAATTTCGATTAACGAAAGGCAAAAAAAGTGGTTATAAAAAGGCAATTGTCACTATTAAATCAGGACAAGAAATCAAATTATTTAGTGAATAGATTCGTTTTTTAACCTCAATAATAAATTATCAATATCATGTCAGTAAAGATTTATAAAAGAAACAACGCAGCCAGAAGAAATATGTCGATTGTAAAACCGGACAATTTAACTGATGCTAAGCCTTTGAAAAGCTTGTCTAAAGTTTTTAAAAGGTCTAAAGGAAGATCTGGTGGAACGATTACAATGCGACATCGAGGTGGCGGAAACAAGCGAAAATATCGATTTATTGATTTTAAAATGGATAAATTCGGAATTCTAGCTAAGGTTATTTCTATCGAAAAAGATCCAAATAGAAGTGCTTTAATTGCTCTAGTTTGCTATGCAGATGGAGAAAAACGTTATATACTAGCGACTGAAGGGATGAAAAAGGATCAACAAATTATTACTGACGAAAAAGCTCCGATTGAGAATGGTAATCGATTAAAATTGAAAAATATTCCAGTGGGGACAGCAGTTAGTAATGTTGAAATGAAAATTGGAAAAGGTGGGCAAATTGCTCGAAGTGCTGGTGCTTCCGTGACGGTTCAGGCGATTGAAGGTGGGATGGCTCATTTGAAAATGAGTTCTAGCGAAATTAGAATGATTCCAGCTGAATGCTATGCTTCTATTGGTCAAACTAGTAATTTTGAACATAGTGCTTACCGAGTGGGAAGTGCTGGACGAAAAAGACATATGGGCAAGAGACCACACGTTCGAGGCTCAGCTATGAATCCAGTTGATCATCCGCATGGAGGAGGAGAAGGACGACAACCAATTGGTTTGAAGTATCCGAAAACTCCTTGGGGAAAACCAGCTTTAGGAAAGAAAACTCGAAAAGTCAAGCAGGCTTCTACCAAAATGATTATTCGAAGACGACAAAAGAAGCGAAGAAAATAGGATTTTATTAAATTATTTAAAACTAACAAGGATTTCACGTTTGAGGGTATTTCGAGGAAAATCTGAGCAACGTATGAGATGTGCTAAACTGCACATCAAATAGTAGCGCAGGATTTGACAAAGAAATGGACCAAACGAGGAATTCTAGAATAACATGTCACGATCACTTAAAAAAGGACCATACATAGATGAAAAACTTTTGAAAAAAATCAAGAAATTGAAAGCAGGAGATAAAACTGTGATTAAAACTTGGTCAAGAGCTTCTACAATTTCTCCAGAAATGGTAGGTTTTGTTTTGGGGGTTCATAACGGCAAAGGTTTTGTTGAAGTTTCCGTTGCAGAAGATATGGTTGGTCATAAATTAGGTGAATTTTCTCCAACTAGAAAATTTGTAAAACATGGAGGAAAGAAGCAGAAAGAAGCCGAGGCAGCAGCTAAAGCCAAATAATAATAAATCAGATTTAAAGATATGCAGGTAAAAGCTAGTTTAAAAAATTATAGAAGATCAGCGCGAAAAGTTCGAGAAGTCGCTAATATTTTGCGAGGGATGGATATTGAAACTGCTGTTTCTCAATTGATGGTTTGGGAAAAAGGATCTTGCACAGATATTTTGAATTTATTGAAAAGCGCTGTAGCTAATGCTGAAAATAATTTTAAATTAAAAGAAGACAATTTATATATTTCTGAAATCAAAGTTAATGAAGGAGCGACTTTGAAGCGATGGAGAGCCAGGGCGCATGGTAAAGCGGCTCAAATTTTAAAAAGAACTTCTCACATAGAAATTATTTTGGACGAAAAAGAGCGGAAAATTGAGAAAGTGATTGATAAGAAGATTGAAAAAGTGAAGACTGTGAAATCAGAAAAAGTCGAAAAGATTCTAAAACAAGAAGACAAGAAAAATTAGTTTTATTTATAATAATTTATAAGATAAGTTAGATGGCCCAAAAAATAGATCCAAGATTATTCCGGATGGGAATCAATAAAACTTGGCAATCTCGTTGGTATGACGAAAAAAATTATCAAAAGAATCTTCAACAAGATGTTAAGTTGCGAGCAGAATTAAGAATCAAGCTTAGAAGCGCAGCGGTGGCCTCTATTGAAATTGAAAGAAGTGTGGGCAAAGTTCGAATTATTATCAATACTGGGCGACCAGGAGTTTTAATCGGAAGGGGAGGCGAAGGCCTAGAAAAGCTTAAAAAAGCTATTACGAAAAAGTATTTTTTCAAAGAAAAGGTTGATATTCAAATCGACGTGAAAGAAATTAAAGCCGTTGAAGAGAATGCTCAATTATTGGCTGATAGTATTGCCGAGCAAATTGAAAAAAGAGTATTTTTCAAAAAAGCAATGAAAGGGACTTTAGCTGAAGCTTTTAAAAATCGAAATATTAAAGGAGTTAAAATTTCTTTATCAGGTCGATTGGGTGGAGCTGAAATGTCTCGGACCGAATGGTTGACTAAAGGTAATTTGCCTTTACACACTTTGAGAGCTGATATCGATTTTGCTAAAATGGAAGCTCACACTACTTATGGAATAATTGGAATTAAAGTTTGGTTGTTTAAAGAAAATGCTGATAAAAAGAATAATTAATTAAGGAAGATTTTATGTTGATGCCTAAAAAAGTCAAATATAGGAAGAAGATGCGGGGTGGAAAAATCCGAGGGATTGCTTCTCGGGGAACTGCTGTTTCTTTCGGAGAATTTGGACTTAAGACTATGATGGTAGGCATGATTAATTCTAGAGAAATAGAAGCCGCTCGAAGAGCCATGACAAGATATGTTCAACGAGGTGGTAAAATTTGGATTAGAATTTTCCCTGATCATCCGATGTCCAGAAAAGGAACAGAGGTGCCAATGGGTAAAGGTAAGGGAGCTACTGAATTTTATATTGCTAAAGTGAAACCAGGACGAGTTTTATTCGAAATTGCTGGAATTGAAGAGAAAATTGCGCGAAGAGCAATGAGATTAGCTTCTGATAAATTGAGCGTTAAGACTAAATTTGTAATCAAGAATTAAGATGAAAGCACAGGAATTACGAAGTAAAAAACCAGAAGAATTACAACGACTTTTACAAGAAAAAAGAGTCGAATGTTGTAAAGCTCGATTTGATGTTAAATCTAATCAAGTTAAGGACAATCAGCAGGAAGGTAAATTAAAGAAAGATATTGCTAGAATTTTGACTATAATCAACGAAGGTAAATAATTAATTTATACATAATGGATAAGATTAAGAGAAAAACAATCGACAAGGATGTCATTTTGGTTAAAAAAACCGGTCAGGTTATTAGTGACAAGAATGATAAAACAGTTATTGTTGAAGTGACTGATATTAAAACTCATCCTATTTATGTTAAGAAATACCGAAAGACCAAGCGCTACAAGGCTCATGACGAAAAGAATGAATGCAAAGTGGGAGACCGAGTGATGATTGTTCAATGTCGACCAATCAGTAAAGATAAAACTTGGCGAGTTATGGAAGTAAAGAAATAGGAAATTTTTAAAGATAATAAGTTTAAATTGAATTTATGATTCAGGTAGAGACACAATTGAAAATTGCCGATAACTCTGGAGCGAAAAGAGTCCGAGTATTTAAGATATTAGGCGGAAGTAAAAGACGATATGCTCGATTGGGTGACGTCGCCTTGGCTTCAGTAATAGAAGCAGAACCACGAGGAAATGTCAAAAAGAAAGAAATTGTTCATGTGGTGATTGTTCGACAAAAGAAGGCTTATTCCAGAAAAGACGGAACTAGCATTAGGTTCGACGAAAATGCCGGAGTGATTGTTGAAAAGCAAGAACCAAAAGGAACTCGAGTTTTTGGTCCAATTGCTAGAGAAATTAGAGAAAGAGGTTTTATGAAAATTATTTCATTAGCCAAAGAGGTATACTAATTTGGATAAATTAAATCAATAGTTATGAAGTTTAAGATAAAAAAAGGCGACAAAGTCAAAGTATTAGCAGGGAAAGACCGAGGTAAAACTGGTGCTATTGAGATAGTTTTAACTGACAAGCAGAAAGTTAAAATTGAAGGAATTAATGTTGCTAAAAAACATCAGAAAGCCAAACGAAGCGGAGAAAAAGGACAACTAATTTCTTTGTCTATGCCAATTGATATTTCTAAGGTTCAATTGATTTGTCCCAAATGTGGAAAACCTTCGAGAGTCGGTCGAGTTATGGATGGTGATAAGAAATTTAGAGTCTGTAAGAAGTGTAATGCGAAATTCGAATAATTTAATAGTCCCTAAATAGGTAAGTTTATGAACAATTTAAGAAAAAAATATCTAGAAGAAGTGCTTCCAATCTTGAAAAAAGAATTTAAGCACAAGAATAATTTAGCGGTTTCAAAGCCAACAAAAGTCACTTTGAACGTGGGTTTATCTAGAGCGATAGACAATAAGGAGTTTAAACAAGAGATCGTTAATGATTTGGCGGCGATTACTGGTCAAGCACCGGTTTTGGTGAAAAGTCGAAAGGCTATTTCTGGTTTTAAAATTCGAGAAGGTCAAGAAATAGGTGCTATGGTGACTCTGCGTGGTGAAAAAATGTGGGATTTTATTGAAAGATTTGTTCGAATAACCTTACCTAGAACTAGAGATTTTCGTGGAATTAAACGATCGAGTGTTGATAAGAACGGTAATTTCAGTTGTGGAGTGAAAGAGCAATTAGTTTTCCCAGAAATTTATCATGATAATATTAAATCGACTTTTAGTTTGCAGGTTAATATTACTACTAGTCGGAATAATCAGGATGAGGGAATGAGAATGGTTGAATTGCTTGGATTTCCAATGCAAAAAAAATAAAGATAATTCAATAGTCTACTGAAGTTTAAATATATTATAATTTTTGAAAATAATTATGAGTTTCGATCAAATCGCTGATATGTTAACGAGAATAAGAAATGCTCAATTAGCTAGAAATGCAGACACGGCTATGCCTTTGTCTAAATTTAAATTAGCGATTGCGCAGGTTTTATATAAACAAGGAAAAATTAGTAAAGTTTCGATTTTTTCTAATGGAGACAAGAATTTCTTGAAATTAAAATTGAAATATAATCAAGATGGAACTCCAGTAATTAGAGAAATCAAAAGAATTAGTAAACAAGGTTGTCGGATTTATAAAGGCAAGCAGGAAATTCGAAATGTTAAAGATGGATATGGATTTTCGATCGTTTCAACCTCCAAAGGACTTTTGACTGGCGATGAAGCTCGGGAAAAAAGAATCGGAGGAGAAGTAGTTTGTGAAATTTGGTAATAATAGAAATTTTTAAATTAATAAAGTAAATATGGCTCGAAAAGCATTAATTGAAAAAGCTAAAAAGGAACCTAAATATTCTACCCGAATAGTCCGAAGATGTTGGAAATGCGGTAGAAAAAGAGGTTACATGAGAGGTTTTGACCTTTGCCGAATTTGTTTTAGAGAATTGGCACAAAAAGGTGAAATTCCAGGAATTAAAAAATCTAGTTGGTAAGGAGCTGATTTAGGTTGTTGTTTTAATTTAATAAAAACAATATCCAAATTCAATTTCGAAGATTTCTAATATATTAATTAAGTTATATTTATAAGATATGTCACGAATAGGAAAAATGCCGATAGCGATACCTCAAGGGGTTGAAGTTAAGGTAGAAGATAAAATTGTTGTTGTTAAAGGCCCTAAAGGGGAGCTTAGCTTTAAATTTGGCTACAAAGTTGAAGTTAAAATTGATTCTGAAAATGGTATCGTGGTTGAACAAAAAGAAACTACCAAACAGGCGCGATCAATGTGGGGAACTACTCGAGCGATGATTAACAATATGGTAGTTGGTGTGACAGAAGGTTTTGAGAAACGATTAGAATTGCATGGAGTTGGTTACAAAATGAATGTTCAGGGAGATAAATTGAATTTAAGTTTGGGATTTTCTCATCCAATTAATAAACCAATTCCCAAAGGATTAGACGTTTCTATCGAAAAAGACACTTTGATTATCAAGGGAGTTGATAAACAATTGGTCGGTGAATTTGCTGCTGAAACTCGAGGTTTAAAGAAGGTTGAACCGTATAAAGGTAAAGGATTTCGATACGAAGGAGAGCAGTTTATAAAGAAAGAAGGAAAGCGAGCTACTGGCGGCGCTGAATAATAAGATATTTATTAAAAAGATTTTATGGAAAGTAGGAATAAAAAAAGATTACATCGAAAAAGACGAACAACTATTAAAAACCAAGGAGTGGCCACGCGACCACGGGTTAGTATTTTTCGAAGTAATAAGGCGATTTATGCTCAATTGATTGACGATGAAAATGGAAAAACTTTGGCTACTGCTGACAGTCGAGAATTGAAAGCTAAAGAGTTTAATGTTGAAACAGCTGGAAAAACTGGTCAATTATTAGCAGGAAAAGCTTTGAAATTAAAAATAGACAAGGTTGTTTTTGATAGAAGCGGTTATAAATATCATGGTAAAACAAAGGCTTTAGCGGATGGAGCCCGAAAAGGTAAATTAAAATTCTAACTTAAGATTTAAATTATATAGATGGCAAATAAGAGATTTAACAACAGGAATAAGAAACCAGAATTTGATCAAAAACTTTTGGATTTAGCTAGGGTTGTTCGAGTAGTTAAAGGTGGTCGAAGATTTTCTTTTCGAGCGACAATGATTATTGGAAATCGAAAAGGCAAGGTTGGTTTGGGTGTGGCTCAGGGTACTGATGTAGCTGGAGCGATTAACAAATCAGTGGAAGCCGCCAAAAAAAGTATGATTATTGTAAAACGTTTGGATTCTACTATCTCTTATCGAGTCGATGAAAGATTTTGCGGAGCTCAAGTGATGATTAAACCGGCCAAAGAAGGTAAGGGCATTGTGGCTGGTGGGGCGATGCGATTAATTTTTGAATTGGCTGGAGTTAAAAATATTACCGCTAAATCTTTGGGTTCTTCTAATAAAATAAATATTGCTAAGGCGACTTTAAAAGCTTTGGATCAATTAGAAGGCAAGCAAATTGTTAATAAACCTATAGCCGTTAAATTTAAAAAAGCGATTGTTAAAAAAGTGGAACCAAAAATTTCCGATAAGCCTAAAGTTAAAAAAACGGTTAAGAAAGTAACTTCTAAAAAAGCAGTTAAGGCTAAGAAAGAAGCAACTAAATAAATATTAGATATTATTATGCAGATTCACGAACTTCAAGTTACTAAAAAAGCTAGTCGAAAAAGAGTTGGACGAGGTGGTAAAAAAGGCACCTATTCTGGACGAGGAATGAAAGGACAAAAGTCTCGATCGGGGTCTTCTCAGGCGCCTACTTTTGAAGGTGGAAAAACTACTTTAATTCAAAAGACTAAAAAGAACAAGGGTTTTAAATCTCGAAATGAGAAAAAATTAGTAATCAATTTAAATAAACTTGAATTAAATTTTAAGGCTGGTGATAAAATAACCATTCAAACTTTAAAGGAAAAGAAATTGATTCGAAAAGAAAGCCAACTAGTTAAGATTCTTTCTGAAGGAGAACTTACTAAGAAAATTACTATTGAAAATTTAGAAGTTTCTAAAAAAGCTCAAGAAAAAATAGAAAAAATTGGTGGAAAAGTTTTAAATATCAAAAAAGAAGAACTTTCTGAAAAAAATAGTTTATAATAAGAATATTCAATAACCAACACCCAATAGCCATTCAATATTTAAATATTTAATGTTTCAACGCTTGTTGTTAGTTGAAAATTTGAGAATTGAATACCTGTTTCGCTGAGGAAATTTGAGGCGAAAACGTTTAATATTGAGTGTTGAGCATTTCTTACTTTATGTCAAACAAAATCAAACAAATATTTCAAATCAAGGAAATTCGCAATAAGATATTGTTTATTTTGGGCGTTTTAGTGGTGTTTCGGTTAGCTGCTAACATTCCAGTTCCTGGAGTTGACATTGCTCGTTTGAAAAGTTTTTTTGATAACAATCAACTGCTTGGAATGTTGGATGTTTTTTCTGGAGGAGGTTTGCGAAATGTTTCAATCGTGATGCTTGGAGTTGGTCCTTATATTACTGCTTCGATTATTATGCAACTTTCGACGATGATTTTTCCTAAAATGGAGAAGTTATATAAAGAAGAAGGAGAAGCTGGTCGACAAAAATTTAATCTTTGGACTCGTTGGTTGACTTTGCCTTTAGCGCTTTTGCAATCTTTTAGTATGATTTCTTTACTAAGAAGTCAAGGAATGATGGCCGACTTAAATATTTTGCAATATATTTTAATAATTTCAACTATTACGGCTGGGACAGTATTTTTGATGTGGTTAGGAGAGATTATTACTGAAAAGGGATTGGGGAATGGAGTATCTCTTTTGATTTTTGCCGGAATTGTTTCAGCTTTGCCAACGGCGATTAATAATTTAATTTTAACTTGGAATCCAGCTGAAATTTTGTCTTATGTGGGGCTAATAGTTTTGTCAATTTTGACTATCGGGGCGATTGTATTTATTACTGAGGGACAAAGAAATATTCCGATTACTTTTGCTCGACAAACTAGAAACGGTAAATCAATGGGTGGCGGTTCAAGCTTGCCGTTGCGAGTTAATATGGCAGGAGTTATTCCAATTATTTTTGCGATGTCAATTATGCTTTTTCCAAGTGTGATTGCTAATTTTTTGTCAACCAGCTCAGTCGATTGGGTGGCTAAATATGCTTCAGTGGTGGCTGATTTGATGGCTAATCAATGGTTCTATGGGAGTGCTTATTTTTTGCTGGTAGTGGCTTTTACTTATTTTTATACTGCGGTCACCTTTAATCCAGAGAAAGTTGCTGAGAATCTTCAGCGACAAGGGGGATTTATTTCTGGGATTAGACCGGGTCGACCAACAATGGAATATCTTAACTTTATTGTTAATAGAATTACTTTAACGGGAGCTTTGTTTTTGGGAGCAGTGGCTGTTTTACCTTTTATTATTCAAGGTTTGACTGGAATTCAAACTATTACAGTTGGTGGGACAGGAATTTTGATTGTGGTTTCGGTGGTAATGGAGACAATGAAGCAGGTTGAGGGACAATTAGTAATGAGAGACTACGACAAGTTGGATGTTTAGAATCAAATAATTTAGTATGCTTTTTTGTTAGATTTTCCGTTTCTCATTCAACGCACTTTTCAGTGCGTCTCATTCGATACTCAAATCTTCCTCAAATCATACTTAAATTCTTTAATTCTAATATGGCATGAAGTGTTTAACCTTTATTTGTTTTAGACTTTAATTTAAATCCAATTTTTATTTTTACTACTTGTTTAATACTTTGGTTTGGTATATTTCATTTGATATTCGAATTATATTAAAAATTTTGATTATTATTTTTTAGCAATAGCTTTTCGGAAGCTATTTTTGTTTGGTTGATATAACCCATAGTGTTAGTTCAGAACTCGTGTTAAAATAAATCTGTAAATAAATATTTAAAATGTTTTTTAAACTTCAACCATTAATTTATTCAATTTTCTTTTTATTGTCTTTGGAGGCGGTGGCGTTGAAAGAAAATTGGGTTAAAACGGTGGCTTGGTTATTGATTATTTTAACAATTATAATTGTTTGGCCTTTGACCAGGAAACCTCGTTTTATCGCTTTGCCATTTTTTCTTAGCCTGGGGGCTTTGGCATTATTATTTTTGGTTGATCATTCGGTCGAAAAACAAGTTTTTATTTTTTTAGCGACTGGAATTTATTATTTAACTTTATTGGGAGGCTATCGATTGCGATTCTATAACAGTGATCAAACTGCACTAGGAATGGTTAATTTGGCGACATTATCAACTGCTTTTTTGTGGTTTACGGCAGCGTTGGGTTTTTATCTAAATTTTCAAGTTAAATATTGGATTATGGTGATTTTTGTTGTAACGATATTTTTGATTAGTTTGCCTTCTTTTTGCACTAATGCTAAAGATCGAGAAGATCGTTTAAGAAAAAGCAAGGAGAAAAAGGAATCAATTGGGTTGGTTGGGATTATCTTTTTAGATCTAATTTTAGCCTTAATAATGTCTCAATTTTTTTGGGGAATTATTTTTTTGCCTTTTGGCTATTTGACATTGGGCGGTTCTGCCCTTATAATTTTTTATGAGTTCTGGGATGTGATTCGTCTTTATTTAAGAGGCGAATTGACAAGAAAAAAAATAATAGTTAATTGGGTAATTGGCTCAGTTTTATTATTTGGAATTTTATTAACTGCACAGTGGGCTTTAGTTGCTAAGATATGACGGAATTATTTTCAATTATTTTTTTTACATTTTTAAACAATTAAATACGTTTATGGTTGATAGCAATTTAAAAAAGATCTTTAAGTTAACAATTTGGATTTTGCTAGTTTTTATTATTGGAGGAATTGCTGGTGTTGTCGGAGAACGTTTTGTGGTTCCTTGGATTTCAACTATCCCTGCTTTAGAAAAATGTCGTTTAGTTCAAAAGGCTAATGAAAAAGTGACTATTGTTAATCAAACTAAAGAAATTATCGTGAAGGAAGATTTTTCAGTGGCCAACATTGCAGAAAAAATTTCTCCAGCAGTAGTGAGCATTATTAGTTTCGAAGAAGCAAATAATGATGAATTGAAATCAATTAATAAAATTAAATCTAGTCAAGATATTCAAAAAAATATTAAAACCGGTTTTATTTTAACTAGCGACGGTTTAATTGTCAGTGTTCTAGACAATACTACAAGGGGAATAATTGAAAGTGATAAAATCTTGGAAAGCGGAGAGAAGAGTACCTGGAAATTTAAAATATTGGCTGGAAATAATAATGAATTTGAAGCAGAAATTTTGGCTGTCGATAATTTTCGTAATTTAGTTTTTTATAAAGTTGCTAAAAATGATTTGCCTGTTCCTAGTTTGGGCGATTCTAGCAATATTGAAATTGGTGAAAAGGTGGTGCTTTGTGGCAATGCTAGCGGTGAATATCAAAATTCTTATTCTTCTGGATTAATAAAAGAAATAGATTATACTTTTACTTTGCTTAATTCTGAGTTGTCATCTTCAGAAAAATTGGAAGGCGCTATTTTATTAGATGCTAGAATTGAAGATAGAAATGTTGGGGGACCAGTTTTAGATTATAATGGAAATATAATTGGGATTGTAAATCAGATAGAAAAAGATGGAGAAAAAGTCGGGTTTGTTATTCCAATCAATGATTTAAAATTGACGATTAATAAAGTTCTAGAAAAAAAGGAAATTTTAAATTCTTCATTTGGAGTTTATTATCTTTCGATTAACAAGGAGATTGCTTTATTGAATAATTTAAATGTTAATCGAGGTGCTTTAGTTTATTCATTCTCTGGACAACAAGGATTAGCAGTTATTAAGGATTCAGCTGCTGATGAAGCTGGAATTAAAATCGGAGATATTATTATAGCGGTTGGAGGAAAAATAGTTGAGTTAAAGAACCCTTTATCAAAATTAATTGCCGAACATCAGACTGGTGATGAAGTTGAGGTTCGGTTAATTCGGAATAATGAAAATATGAATTTAAAAGTAATTTTAAAGTAAATAATTATGAGAATAAAAACAAAAAATATTTTTAAAATTGGTTGTTTGGTTGGGGTAATTTATTTTTTTTCGGGTTGTACGACAGTTAGTCAAGATGGAGGTTTTTTTAAATCAATTGATGGAGGAACGAATTTTAAGCAAAGTGACAAGGAAGAGGGGTCAGTGTTAAATGGAAAAAATATTTTAGCTTTAGAAATTAATCCTTCCAATGATAAAGAAATTTTTGTGGGAACTAAAGGAGCAGGTTTGTTCAAATCGATAGACGAAGGTGCAACTTGGTTGTCTGATATCAATAATTTTCAAAACATTACCGATATTGAACTTATTTCTGATACTCAAACTATTTATATGGCAGCTAAAAAAAATGGACGAGGAAAATTATTTAAATCAGACAACAATGGAGAATCTTGGAACGAAATTTATACTGAAAAAGATGAAACTTCTTATTTAACTTCGATTGCTGTTCATAATAATAATCCTGAAATAATATATATCGCTAATTCTAAGGGTGGTTTGTTTAAGTCAGAAGACGGTGGTGCAACTTGGAAGACTCTATATTGGGCTCAAAGTTTGATTCGTAGTATTGAATTGGACAAAATTAATCCTAATTTTATTTATTTAGCGACGACCAAAAATGGTTTATTGATGTCTCAAAATCAAGGAATCGAATTTGAAGCTATAATTAAAGGAGGCTATATTTATAATGTGGCAGTTCATCCTAGTCGAGAAGGGTCTCTCTATGTTAGTTCAAAAGCTGGATTGCAAAGGAGCAACAATCGTGGTGCCAATTGGGAGATCTTAAATACCTTAGTCAAATCAAAAGAGCTCGTATCTCGTGGCTTAGCCATTAACCCTAATAATCCTCGAGAAATTTATTATACTTCAGGAAAGACTTTTTATAAATCTAATAACGAAGGTGAAACTTGGATTCCAGTTCAATTCGAAATAGGAGCTTCAATCGAAATAATAAAAATCAATCCTCACAATACCCAATTAATTTATCTCGGTACTAATAATAGAAATAGTGGGTTTCAAATAACACCATTCTAATTAATAAAGAAAATTATGAATATTGAAAATATTGATAATCTAAAGCTTAATTTTGAAGAAGTAGTTAAGCAATATCAAAATGATTTAAAGAAAATGAAAACTGGACGAGCTAGTACTGAGCTGGTTGAAGGCATTCAGGTTGAATATTTTGGAACTCGAACTCCTTTGGTCCATATGGCCAATGTTAGTGTTCTGGATGCCAAAACTATCGAGATTTCGCCTTGGAATAAGGTCCAAATTAAAGAAATTCAAAAAGCGATTAGTAAGTCGGATTTAGGCTTAAATCCTAGTGACGATGGAAACGTAATTCGAATTGTTATTCCTCTGATGACTGAGGAGCGACGGTTGGATTTAGTAAAACAGCTTGGAAAAAAAACGGAAGAAATGAAAATTAGAATGAGAAGGCATCGGGAAGATTTTTGGAGCGGAATTCAAAAAAATGAACGAGAAGGAGAAATTTCTGAGGATGAAAAATTTAAAGCTAAGGATGATTTGCAAAAAATAGTTGATGAATATAATAAAAAACTTGATGAGATTGAGGCAAAAAAGAAGCAGGATTTGATGCAAATATAAATGAGTCAGAAAGTTCACCCTGTTAAATAGATTCGGTCTAATTTTAGTTTTACTAAAATTATTTAACAGGGTAAATAAAGTTGAAAGTTTATAAAGTTTATAAATTTTGAAAATTGAGATTTTTAATAAATAACTGATACTTAATTTTCAATATCCATCCACTTTAATATCAGAATATTGATTTATTGAATGAACGTTGGGCATTGATTATTGAATATTTTTTTTATGACAACTTTTATAGTTTTTATGTTAATTCTTGGTTTGTTGGTACTAGTTCATGAATTGGGTCATTTTTTAGTGGCGAAGCGAAATGGGGTACCGTCGGATGAGTTTGGGTTTGGTTTTCCTCCTCGCTTGGTTGGAACGTATAAAGATAAACAAGGTAAAAGACAATGGATAATCGGCAACAAATCGATAGAAGAAATTGAAAAAAATCAAGATGAAACTATTTATTCTTTAAATCTGATTCCATTAGGAGGCTTTGTTAAAATTAAAGGAGAGGACGGGGAAGACGAAAATGGGAAAAAAGATAAAAGAAGTTTTGCCAATCAATCTATTTGGGTCAGGTTTAAGATTCTTTTTGCCGGAGTAGCTATGAACTTTATTTTGGCGATTATTTTGTTTTCAGTGGCTTTCCAAATAGGGTTGCCAGAATCAATCTCTGATGAAAATAAAAAGGCGAATACTAAGGTTCAAATTGCTCAAGTGTCGATGGGAACTCCAGCTCAGGAAATGGGATTGGAAATGGGGGACGAAATTGTTTCAGTGATGACTTCCGAAAAAACGATTAGAATTAATACTATTGTTGGTTTTCAAGAAGTAATTAAAGAAAACAAAGGACGAGAAGTTTTGATTGGAGTGGTCAAAGGTTCGACTTTAGAGGAGCGGGAGATAACGACTCTAAAAACGACTATTCGGGAAGTTGCCCCTGAAGGCCAAGGTTTATTGGGTGTCCAACTAGTTCGAACTAGTTTTGTTAAATACGGATTTTTTGAAGCAACTTGGTTGGCGGTCAAGGCCACTTTTTCGATGATAACCACAATTATAATGTTTTTGATTGATATGATTGTTAAAATTTTCACGGTTGAAAAAATTTCAGCGGAGGTGGCTGGTCCAGTGGGAATTGCTATTATGACTGGGAAAATGACACAATTAGGATTGGCTTATGTCTTGCAATTTGTTGCTTTGCTTTCAGTCAATTTGGGCGTGATAAATTTGTTGCCATTTCCAGCTTTGGATGGTGGGCGAATTTTCTTTTTGTTAATTGAAAAAATTAAAGGTTCGCCTTTAAATCAAAAAATTGAAGGAATGGCTAATGCGATCGGTTTCTTTTTGTTGATTGGATTAATGGTGTTCGTTACGATTAAAGATTTTACTAATTTTGAAGTAATTGATAAAATAAAAAATATATTTTAGTCAGAAAGTTTACTTTGTTAAATAGATTCGGTCTAATTTTAGTTTTACTAAAATTATTTAACAGGGTAAATAAAGTTGAAAGTTTACAAAGTTCATAAAGCCTATAAGGTATACTTAATAATTAATACTTAATATTGACAAATGACTGAAAAATTTATTTGTTTTGACATAGGAGGCACTAAAATCTTTCAAGGTGTGGTGGAGGTTGATTTTGGTCGTAGGAAATTTGAATTTTTAGATTCAAAAACAATTAAAAATCCAATTAACGCTGAGGAAATTAAACAAATTACAATTGATTATTGTCAAAAAAATAAAGAAAAATTTAAAACTAACAAAATAGCAGTGTCTTGTCCTAGTTTAGTTGATAGTCGTAATTTGAAAGTTTCTAATGCCAAAAAAGCTTATGGAACTGAAGAATTTAGTTTCATTTTTTTAAAAAAAGCTGGTTTTCAGGTGGTAATCAAAAATGACGGAAAATCTTTTGTTTTGGGTGAATATTATTTTAATAATAATGAGTCCAAACAGGGATTGTTGACTTTAACGTTGGGGACTAGAATTGGAGGCGGTTTTATTGATTCAAACGGGCAACTTTTTGAAGGCAGGAGCGAATCAGCTGTTGAGTTAAGTTATATCAAAATGTTTATTGACAATCAATGGAAGAAATGGTGTGAAATTTCATCTGGAAAAGGCATCGAAAAAATGTATTTAGAAAAAACTGGAAAAATCAAAGAGACCAAAATAATATTTGAGTTGAGTCGAACTGGTGATAAAATTGCTACTGAAATTATTGTTAAATCTCAAGAATATTTAGAGCAGGGAATTATCAGTTTGATTGAGATATTCAATCCAGAAAAGATTGTTTTTGGGGGTGGTATTTCTAGTCAAAGAGACTACATAGAAAAAGTAATGAAATTTGCTAGGAAAGATATTTTTCATAAAAAAATTTTTCCGGAATGGTCAATTTCAGAGCTTAAAGAAGAAACGAATGTCTTGGGTGTTTGTGCCTTGTATTATATTTAAAAAATGTTTGTTAAGTAACTAATTACTTAACAATAAACAAAAAAACGGCTGGCAGGCCGTTTTTTTTGAGAGTCAAAACACTCTCTATGACAAATTTGTGCTAGGCATTGGAATTATCAATATTATCAAATTTTTCGTAATACATTTCAACGTCACTAATCCATTTTTCAACGCTGTAGTCAGAATGTCCAGCGCAACTAGAACCACATTTCCAAATTACCATTTCTTGGGGAGTATCAATATCGGCTTTGACTAATTCGCTAATTCGTTTGGAAACCGTTTCAACGGCATCTTTAGGACTGTCGAAACAAGTATGTCCACCGCTTCCCATTTTTTCTCGAATTCCTCGGTAGCCCCAATAGTTAAAGCAATCTTCACCGTGTAATACAGGAACTCTTCGACCGAGGTTACTTTCTTTCTTGGCAATCGCCACCATAAAAGCGGCTACTCGGTTGTCCAATTGAGCAAGTAAAGGAGTCATTTTCTTCATTGGGCTACCTTCAACAATTTTATTGATTTCTACTTCCAAATCTTCCTGTTTAACTTTTTCGAATTGTTTCAGAGTATCCATCACAAAAAGATCAAGTGCTTCTTCTGACTCTTCTGATTCGTGTTCAGTGATTTTACCTAAAACTTTAGTTTGGGTCTGAGTGGTTTGTTGGATGGTTTCATTTTGAGCTTTTGATAATTCATAGACTATTTTTTCGTTAACATCTTTTTGAATAAAAAATGAAAAACTCATAGTAAACAAAAACAAAAATGAAGTTGCTACGGCAAAAGATTTGTTTCTAATAAAGGTGCTTTCCCAGTCAAAATTTTTAATATTAAGAAAATCTTTAAGAATTTGAGGGGATTTTATCTCGGGTTTTTTGATGGCAAATTCAATTTCAGAGGCTTCCTGTTTATCGAAAATTAACTTATTATTTCGATCTGGAACAATTTTTTCAAAGAATTTTTCGGGTTGAAAATTGTCCATCATAACCAATTTTTTGACCTTCAGGGCTGACCAACAACCTTTTTTGAGGTGAAGTTTCTTGTAAGGATTCACAAAATCTTTTTTTAAGCCATCCACAAAATAATCTTTTTTATTTTTACCGAATAAAGCCGTTTCACCTTGAGTGGAATTTTTTATCTTTCTAATCCATTTTTGAGCATCGTTTTTGCATTCAAACAATCGTCGATAGTCAGGTTTATTATTTTCATCAATGACGCAATAATACTCCTTTTTTAATTTCATATTTTGTTTTACGGAATTTTTATTTTTTAGAATATTTCTTCTAATCACTTATAAATATTTTAGCTTTTTGAGTGGTAATGTCAAGAAGATTTGAGAGAAGTTATGAACAATTTGAAAAAAATAATTAGGGGAATTTAAGTAGTAGTAATTTTTTTGAGAGTAAGTTGAATTGTAAATTTCAGGTTATTATTTTAATTCAAATTATAATATCTATTTTTTACAGGCTTTTCTCTTGATTGAACTTAGTGTTTGTGGTAAGATTGCTATTGTTGTTTGAGCATTACAAACAATGAAAATATTTTATAGATGGCCCCATCGTCTAGTGGTTAGGACACTAGGTTTTCATCCTAGCAACCGGAGTTCGATTCTCCGTGGGGTCACAAAACACAAAAACCGACGTAAGTCGGTTTTTTTGTTTATCCTTTTAAATTACTATATACTTAGTTTATGATTTACAAAACTCATGCCATCATAATTTCATCTAATGAAGTCAAAGAATATGACCGGTTTTATGGAATTCTTTCGGCTGAGCATGGGAAAAAAGATATTATTGCTAAAGGGGTGCGGAAAATTACCGCTAAACTAGCTTGCGGATTGGAGCCAATTACTTACTCGGAGATTTTTTTGGCGGAAGGCAGGGCGTATGACCGAGTGACTGGAGTGATTATTCACGATCAATTTACTGAAATAAAAAAGGATTTAGAAAAAATTAAAGAAGTTCGAAAATTTTTCAAAATAATTGATTGGTTGTTGCGAGAGAAATCGCTAGAAGGAGAAGAAGGGCGAGAATTTTTTGATGGGTTAGTTTTTTATTTGAAATTATTTGATCAAAAAGACTCTGATAACTTAAAACTGCAATTGGTTAAATTTGCCGTTCTTTGGAAACTAATTTATTGGTTGGGGTTTCAACCCCAGATTTTTTGCTGTGCCAATTGTTCAGAAAAATTGAAGGAACAAGATTTTTATCAAATGATTTTACCTTCGGGAATTGTTTGTGAAGATTGTTTGAAAACACTTCGAGTCGTTTCTCAAAAACAGCGAACCAGTAAGGATGTTTTGAAGATTTTGAGAATTTATTATCAAAAAAACATTAAAACCGCTTTTAAACTAAAAATTTCTTCTCAACAAGCCAACGAAATTAGGCGTTTGACTATTGTCGCCTTGGGAAATATTTTGGGCCGACGAGTGGATCTGTGAGTTTTCCAAGAAAAACTTAAAGAATGAATAATTTAAACTAAAAGTAAGACTTTTAATTACCTTTAGTTTAAATTATTCAATAGTCGATGTGGATATTTTTTGTTGTTTTTGCTATGATTTAGAAAAGTAAAAAAATATTTTTAAGATTATTATTTTTCAAGATGGATTTTTGGACGTTTTAAATAGATTATGGTACGATGTTAAAAATTAATATAAAAATATATGAGTAGTCTATTCTTCTATTTAGAAACTTGGGTTTTGCCAATGTTCGTAGTTGGACTAATTTATTTAGTTTGCTTAGTTCCGACCTATTTTTTGATTAAAAAATATAAACCAAATTATTGGTTGATGATCGGGGTGAGTGTTCTGGAGATTTTCTTGTTAGGTTGTATAATTTTTTATGCAGAAAATATGGTTAAATCCAATTTTTTTATTTCCAACATGTTTTTTTCTAGTATTCTTTTTTCTTTTCTATTTTTAATTTTATTACCCTTATTTTATAAAAATATTTTCCCAAAAAATAAAAGGATAATAAAAAATATTTTTTTAACTTATTTAATTGGATTAATTGGATTTTATTTGTATATTTACTTAATTTTACATAGTATTTTTTTAAAACCAATTTTTTAATTAATTTTTTTAATTATGAAAAATAAAATAATTAAAACTAGATATTTTTTAATAATTCTACTTTTTATTTCTTTAGTTCCTTTTTGCAATCATTATTTTTTAAATAAATTATCAGCTAATTCTGAAATTTTAGTGGTGCATGAAGACCCAGTCGTTTGGAGTTTGAATAACGCTCCAATCAGAATCGATCATCAAGATCATTATTTTAAGCAGGGTTTGAAAGTCGAAAAAGGAGTTAGAATATTGTTTAAAAATAATGCTAGACTAATTATTGAAGGGGATTTTGAGGTTTTAGGAGAGATGGGGCATCCAGTGATTTTTGAAGGGATAATGGAAACTGGAAATTTTTCAATTTCTGTTAATAACGCCACTCGAACCTATATCAACAATGCCGTTTTTGCAAAAGGCGGTTTTTTTAATTGTTATGCCAACAATTATGAAAAAAGTTTTTTAAAAAAAGTTTTAGCTAATGATAATTGTCAGCCGGAAGGAGCTTTGAATATAGCTTCTTCTGAAGAATTAGCTATTAATAATACCATTTTTAAAGAAAATTATCGAGCTATAAATATTCTTCAAGCACAGAATGCTTTATTGACTAACAATTCTTTTTATCGCAATAAAGAATTGGCTGTTTATTCGGAGGTTGAAAATCCAGCAATTTTGAAAAGCAATTGTTGGATGCGTCCTTCTGGTCCGACTTATGAAAATAATCCTCAAGGTAGAGGTGAAAAAATTGAAGGTAATTTTGATATTAATTTACCTCAACAATGTGGTTCTGAATTCAAACCAATCGTTTTAATTCCTGGAATTGGAGGCAGCTGGAATTGGGAGGTTATGATGGAGAATGAAATTGCTTTTGATTCTTGGAATTTTTCACCTACTTTCCATGGTTATGACAGTTGGATTAATTCATTGGAGGAGCAAGGTTATCAAAAAAATAGAGACTATTTCGTGGTCTATTATGATTGGCGCAAGGATAACCATGCTAATGTAGAAAAATTTTTGAAACCTGTTTTGAAAAAAATCGAAGAAATTTCTTTTGATCAAAAATATGATATTATTGCTCATTCAATGGGTGGTTTGGTGACTTTGGATTATTTAACGGGGGATGTTTATGAAAATAATATTGATAAAGTGGTTTTGCAAGGTAGCCCATTGTTGGGGGCAAGCAAGGCATATCCAATTTGGGAAGGAGGATTAATTCCTGAAGATTGGTCTATAATGGATTATTATCTTTCTTTTTTATCTTTGAAAGAAGAGAACGAGGGCTTAGATTTTTATGATTTAGTTCATAAATATGTTCCAGCAGTCAAGCAACTATTGCCTTTATACAATTATATTCAAAAAAATGACGATGAAAAAATGGTTAATTTCTGGGAAATGGAAGAACAAAATGAATATCTAATGGGATTAATGGGTGGAATAGGTATGAATAAAAATAATTTTGATTTTGAGAAAAATTTATTAATGATTCAGGGTTCTTCTAATGGCACATCTAAAGTTATAAAAGTAGATAAATATTCAGGTGATAATAAAGACAAGCTTTGGAAGGATGGTTTTCCTAATCCTTATCCGCTAGAAAAGGAAGTCTTTTCAGGTGACGGAACGGTTTTGAATGAAAGTAGCGGAGATGTGCCGATGTTTAATACTATTACAATCGATGATGTTAGTCATATCGATTTACCAGCTAAGGCGGTTGAAAAAAACTCATCAGTTTTTAGGGATTGATATTCCAGAAGAAGTTTTAACCTTAGCAACAAAAAATAAATTAATATTTGCGTTTGCTTGTCCGATTGACGTTGAAATAGAAAATTCAGAAGGCAATTTTATAAATAAAAATCAAAGTCAGATTGAAGGTGCTTATTTTTATTCAGACGGAAAAGATGATGGATATAAAATCGTTGAAATTCAGAATCCAGAAGGGGAATATTTTTTAAAAATAACAGGGAATGGAGAAGGTGTTTATGATGGTTCTGTTTACAAAATAGATGAAGATGAAAATATTTTTACAGAGTTTAACGGAGAAATAATTAGCGAGGAGGAAATTAATTACGATATTGTTTTTGAAAATAGTGAAATTAATATTATTAAGAGAGAGGAAGATGAAGTAGAAGAAGATGTCGAGATTGTTGTGGCTGACGAGGAGGATGAAATCGAGGAAGACGTGATTATTGCAACCGAGGATGAAGTTGAAGATGAAACTGATGATGACGAAAAGAAGAAAGATAAGAAAAAGAAAAAAGAGCAAGAACAGACGTTGGGATATGTTAAAAATATTAAGAAAAAAAAGCCTTGACTCAAAAACAAGCAGAGAAGAAAGAATCGATTGTTGAGAAAAAGATAGCCCAAAAAGAGGCGCAGAATGGAAAGGCCGAAAACAAGCTAGTTAAAGTAGCGGGGGAACAAACTAAAAACATTCAAACCCGAACAATTGCCTTGACTGTTTTGATCGGAATATTTTTGTTAATTTTGACTTGGACAGTTAAGAGAAAGAAGAAAAAAGTTTAACAAAATCGTTTCTAGTAAAATTTTTGATTTTAAAACGAGGTTGATAAACGAAATACTGATTTAAATCAGTCTTTCTTTTTTCCTTTTAAACCAGCTCATTTATTGTTATAATAAGTTAGTAGAATAGTCTTCGATCAGTCAAGAAAAATCAATTCTAAAAATGAATTATTAAAATAAAATGAATTTATTTTTAATTAAAGTCGGGAAAGTAATTAACGTTCTCAAGAGAGATGGTTTTTTGAATGGAATTAAAAGAATTGTGAATGCTTTGAAAATCGCTAATAAAAAAGTTGAACCAGGGGATGTTTTGATTATTACTAATGGCACTGGGGATAGTGCTCGCTATCGAGCTCGTCACGTAGCGGAAGAATTGAATGAAAATCAAATTAAATGTTCTGTCTCAACTCAAGATAATGCTTCTATTTTGAAATTTGTGGATGAGTTCAAGGTTTTCATTTTTCATCGAACAGTAGTAAATAAAAAGATTAAAGAAATGGTGGAAAAAATTAAAAGTCAAAAAAAGGAAATAATTTTTGAAGCTGATGATTTAATTTATGATCCAAAATTTTTGAAATTGATGGATGGTTATAAAAAAATGAATGTGTTGGAAAAAAAGCTTTATAAAAATGGTTTGGGGGGAGAGATTTTGAATGATGATTATGTTAAAGTTTGTTCAACCACTACCACTTTTTTAGCCGAAAAATTCAAAGAGAAAGGAAAAAGAGTTTTTATTGTCTCAAATAAACTTTCCAAAGAGGACGTTACTTGGGCAAGAGAGATTCTAGTCAATAAAAAAGAAAAAAATAAAAATGAAATAATAATTGGTTATTTTAGTGGAACAATTAGTCACAATAAAGATTTTGCTACAATCACTCAGCCTTTGATGCAGATTTTGAAAAAGTATTCACAGGTTAAACTGTTTTTAGCTGGTCCACTTGATCCAGAAGCTGAGTTGGTTCGGGAATTTGGAAAAAGAATTATTAACAAGCCTTATGTTCCGAGAAAAGAATATTTCAAGAATGTTGCTTCGGTTGATATCAATATCGCTCCGCTTGAAATCAGCAACCCTTTTTGCGAAGGGAAGAGCGAACTTAAATTTTTTGAACCAGGAATTTTAAAAATTCCAACTGTTGCAACTGCTACTCAAACTTTTCGTGAAGCGATTGAGGACGGCTCGGATGGGTTTATCGCAAAAAATGAAAAAGAATGGAAAGCGAAATTAGAGAAGTTAATTTTAGATAAAAAATTACGAATTGAAATGGGCGAAAAAGCTTACAAAAAAATCTTAGAAAAATATACGGTCAAAAATGCTAATGCCAATGATTATTATGAATTTTTAAAATCAAAAATAAAATGAAAATACTAGTTACCGGAGGAGCGGGATTTATCGGTTCAAATTTAGCAAGAAAATTAATCGATAGAGGCGATGAGGTGGTAATAATAGATAATTTCAATGATTATTATAACCCACAGCTTAAGCGAGATCGAATTAAAAATATTTTAAAAGACTGTAAATTTGAAATTTATGAAGATGATATTCGTAACTATGACAGACTTGCGGAAATTTTTAAAAAAGAAAAATTTAATAAAGTTGTCCATCTAGCGGCTATGGTGGGAGTTAGAAACTCCCTTCTTGAAGCATTGCTTTATGAAGAAGTTAATGTCAAGGGGACTATGAATCTAATGGAGTTGAGCGTAAAAAATAAAATTGAAAATTTTGTCTATGCCTCATCATCTTCTGTTTATGGGAATAATAAAAAGGTTCCTTTTTCAGAAATGGATAGCGTTGATAGTCCCATTTCTCCATACGCTGCTACTAAAAAAACAACTGAATTAATGGCTAATGTTTATAGCCATAACTATAAATTAAATACCACTGGTTTGAGATATTTTACAGTCTATGGTCCTTGGGGGAGACCAGACATGGCTTTATTTAAATTTACTAAAAATATCATTGAAGATAAGCCGATTGATGTTTATAATTATGGTAAGATGAGTCGAAATTTTACCTATGTTGATGATATCGTTTCTGGTACGATAACAGTTCTTGATGCGAATCTGAAGTGTGAGGTGATGAATATTGGGGGAGACAAAGAAGAAACTCTTTTGCGATTTATCGAAGTTATTGAGGATAAGATCGGGAAAAAAGCAAAAAATAATTTGATGCCTATTCAGCCAGGGGATGTTCCTTCGACGGTTGCTGATATTTCTAAGTTAAGAAAATTAGGATGGGTTCCAACTACTCAAATTGAAGAGGGCATTGAGAATTTTATAGATTGGTATAAAAAATATTATCAAAGTAAGTAAGAACAAGCGACGACTCAGAAAATAAAGAAAAGTAATTTAATTAACAAACAAAAAAGTTAAAGTCGCTGGAGAAAGCGTCGAAAATAATCAAAACAAAAAAAATCGCTCTGGCTGTTTTGGTTGGAATAACTTTATTAGTTTTAACTTGGACAATAGGAAGAAAAAAGCGAGCAGAGAAGAATTAATAGAAAATTTATCAAGAAACTATTTGCTAAATTTCAATTTTATATTGGATTATATATTCATTTGAGAATATTTTTTTTAAAGCTTGGTATTTATTGTGATACTAAACAGTTTTTAAAGGAAAAGTTGCAAAAAATATTGACAACTTGTTTCTGAAAGTATACAATATATGTATACTATTGGAAATAACTTATTAATTTTTTTATGAGTAAATTAATTAAAAGTAAAGCTGAAATAATTAGAGAGGTCATTGAAGAACTGCCATTTTTTTGTGTTGACGATTTAAGCGTGACTGGATTAAGCAAAAATTATTCAAAAACATTATTATCTCGATTGTCAAAGAATAATGAAGTTATTTCTTTGAAAAGAAGTTTTTATGTTAGTCAAAAATTTCTAGAAAATGTTGAAAAAAGAAATATTTTTAATGAATATCTAGAATTTGTGGGGAATATTATTTACAAACCAAGTTATCTAAGCGCGGAGTATGTTTTGGAAAAATATGGCGTTTTGTCAGAGGGAATTAATTCTTTTGTTTTAATTACTCAAAAAAAAACTAATAAATTTTTCAATAATTTAGGCGTTTTTAAATATCATCATATTAAGCCTAGCTTGTTTTGCGGTTTCGAAATTGTTAATAAAAGTGAGTTTTCTATAGCCGAAGCTTCTTTGACGAAAGCTCTTTTCGACTATTTATATTTTCGAAAAAATATTCTATTTTTAGAAGAACAAATTAATGAATTGAGATTGAATCTTGATGTTTTAGATAAAAAAGATTGGAAAGAATTAGAAAAATATATCAAAATTGAGAAATCCAAAAAAATGAAAATTATTTTTAATTGGATAATTAGGAAATATGTCTAAAATAATTTTAGAATTAAAAAATTGATCTCGAAAAACTAGGGAATGACCTTGAAATTTATTTTAAGAAAGAATTAAACTTGACTATTAGTAAGAAAATTCAAAAATTTAGAATATATTTAAAATTTCCTATTTTGAAAGAACTTGGACTTTCCAACCCAAGTCAATCGAATTACTTGAATTTGAAAGTGGAGATTTTCAAGGAATTTGATTTTTGCAAAAAATTTAAAACCGAAATAAAACCAACTTTTAGACACAATCAGTTAGTCCTAGTAAAGATGTTTGATTTATCAACTTTGATGGCTACCAAAATTAGAGCGGTTTTGTATCGAAAATGGGAGAAAAATAGCAAATCAGGTGAAACAATAATTAGCGTTAAGGGGAGGGACTATTTTGATTTAATGTGGTATCTTCAGAAAGGAATTGTTCCAAACTTGAATTGTATTGAAGAGGTTGATAGTTCAAAAGAACTGGAAACAAAGCTTTTGAAAATCATAACTAAAATTGATAGTCGAAGTATAATTTTGGATTTGGAAAATTTTATTAAAGATAGAAATTTTGTTAAGAATCTAGGTAAAAATATAAAAGAAATTCTAAAAAACGAAATTTCTAAAATGTAATTAGTTTTAAAAATTCCAGATTATTTTGTTTAATATTTTTTTCTTGCTATAATAAGCAGAATGAACAATGTAAAATATTTTGAATATGATGAAAAAATCAAATATCAAAAAAATCTTAATTTTAAATTATGAATTTCCACCAATTGGCGGTGGTGGTGGCGTGGCGAGCAAACAATTAGCCAAAGGGTTTATTAAAAACGGCTATGAAGTCGATTTGGTAACTAGTTGGATGGACGGAGAAAAAAGATTTGAAAAAATTGATGGAATAAATGTTCATCGAGTTCAAACTTTTGGAAGAAAAGAGAAGGCGACAGCCAGCAATTTGTCGATGGCAACTTATTTGTTGTTCGGATTTTTTAAAGGAGTTCAATTGGGTTTTCAAAATAAATATCAATTTATTAATACTCACTTTGTTTTGCCGACTGGACCTTTGGGTTGGATTTTGAGTAAGACTTTTAAATTAAAAAATATTCTTTCAATTCACGGAGGGGATATTTATGATCCTTCTTTGAAAAGATCTCCCCACAGGCATTCTTTTTTGGTCAAAATAAATAATTTTCTATTGAGTCAAGCGAACTGGATTGTGGCTGAGTCTAGCGACACGAAAAAAAATGCAGAAAAATATTATAGCTTCAATAAAGAGGTCGATTTGATCCCGTTGGCCTATGAAAAATTTAATTTTAAAAAATGCTCTCGTGAAAGTTTGGGACTTGAAAATGATAAAATTTATTTAATTTCAATCGGTCGGATGGTAAAAAGAAAAGGTTTCGAATATTTTGTTGAAACTTTAGCTGGTTTGCCGGAAAATATTTGTGGGATAATTTTGGGAGAAGGACCGGAAAAAGAAAATTTGGTTAAATTGGCTAAAAAGTTAAAAGTAGAAAAAAGGTTGATTTTGCCAGGATTTGTTTCTGAGAAAAAAAAATTCCAATATTTGGATAATTCTGATGTATATGTTCTGAGCTCTTTGCACGAGGGTTTTGGGATCATTTTACAAGAGGCGATGCAAGTGGGCTTGCCAATTGTGGCGACTAACAATGGCGGACAAGTTGATTTTATCAAGGAAGGACGAAATGGATTTTTGGTCAATCCAAAAAAATCAGAATTACTGGTTGAAAAAATTAAAAAGATTTTGAAAAATTCTGAAATAATGAAAAAAATGTCGGTTAATAATAAAAAGGATATAGAAAAATTCAAGATAGAAAAAATTGCTGAGCAATATTTAAAATTATTAAAATAAATGAAAAAGGTCGCTATAATTATTGTTAATTGGAATGGAAAAAGACTTTTGAAAAATTGTCTGAGTTCGGTTTTCGAGCAAGGTTATAAAAATTTTGATGTTTATTTTGTAGATAATGGCTCAGTCGATGGTTCTGTAGAATATGTTCAGAAAAATTTTCCTAAAATCAAAATCATTCGATTGAAAAAAAATACTGGTTTCGCTATGGGAAATAATGTCGGAATTTTAAGAGCTTTTGAGGATAGCGAAGTGAGATATATCGTTTGCTTAAATAATGATACAAAAGTTAATAAAAATTGGTTGAAGGAGTTAGTTAAAATCACAGATAGAAAAGAAAAAATCGGAATGGTGGCGTCAAAATCATTTTTTTCAGATGGAAAAATTCAAAATGTTGGATTGTATATTGCTTCTGATGATTTGAAATCTTCGGGAGGAATTTCTAGAGGTTTTGATGAAGATCCTAGTAAATTCAACAAAGAGGAAGAAATTTTTGCTTCTAGTGGATGTTCGGCTTTGTATAAAAGAGAAATGTTAGAAGAAATTGGTTTGTTTGATGGAGATTTTTTTGCTTATTCAGAAGATTCTGATTTGGGTTTTAGGGCTCAATCGGCTGGTTGGAAAGCTATTTATAATCCTAAAAGTCAATTAATTCATTATCATTCAAAAACTAGTGGAGGAGCTGGTTCGCCTATGAAAGCTTTTTTTGTTAAGCGAAACGGATTTTTTGAAGCATTAAAAAATTATTCTTGGGAAGATTTTTTTAAGTATGTAATTAACGATTTTAAGACTTATTTTAGTTATTTAAAAGTTGGCAAAAAAAATAAATCAGTGACAAATTTAAAAAATACGGTTGGAATCTTTGGTGTGATTTTAATTATTTTTAAAATATATGGTAGTATTTTATGGAATTTTCCTAAAATGTTTAGAAAAAGATTGATTATTCAGCAAAATCGAAAAATTACCAAAGCAGAATATAAAGATTTATTTATCAAATTTTCAAAATGACCCAATCAATCAAAAAAACTTTGAAAGTATTAAACAAAATTTACCCTTTGGTTTTTTCGGCGATTTTAATCTATTTTTTGGCCAGCAAATTAAAGGAATACAATTTCATTGAACAAATTTTGAAAATTAGGTGGTGGATTGTGGCAGTTGTTTTGATAATGTTTGGAGCAATAAAGCTCTCGAACACTTTCCGCTATGCGAGTTTATATAAAATTAAAGAGAAGAAAAAGCTTTTTTTGGTTTTGAGCTTTTGCAATTCTTTTTTGTCTTTGTTGCCTTTTCGTTTGGGTGAAGTTTCTTATGTCAAATCTTTTAAAGACTATTTCAATATTTCTCATTGGTTGGTTGCAAAGAAATTAGTTTTATTGAGATTTTTTGATTTGATTGTTGTCTATTTACTATTTTTCATTTCCAGCTTCTACATTGGTTCTACTGTGAAAGGTGATGTAGTTGGTTGCGTTTCGTTGTTGATTTTTGGCGGTCTTTTAGTCGGTCTATTAATATTTTTTATAGTGTTTATTCTTAAAAAAAACAATCTATTTACTAAAAATAAATATTATCAAAGTTTAGCCAATCTGGTTGAAAAAACTAGAAAAGAGCTTTTTCGGGTAGACAAAAAAGCGATAACCATTTTATTCTTCTATTCTTTGCTGTATTGGTTTTTGCGAATTTTCAGCGGTTTTTTAGTTTTGAACTTTTTGGGATTGGAGCTTGATTTTTTCTTGGTAGCTTTTGTCTCTTTGCTGTTGCTTTTGATCGGATTATTCCCAATAAAAACTTTTGCTGATTTTGGAATTTTTGAAGGGGGCTGGACCTATTTTTTGGTTTTAATCGGATTTAATTATCAAGAAGTTCTACCGACAATTATCAATTTTCATATTTTGTCTTTATTGCCGGCTGTTTTTTACGGCCTGATTGGTTGGATGATTTTGAAAACTATAAATTTTAAAAATAGTTAAAAATGTTAATTGATTTTTTTATTCAAAATTTGTTTGCAACAATTTTTTTTCTTGGAATAACCGGAATTGGGTCTGTCTTGTTGGGCATTTTTAATTTTAAAACCAACAATCCATTCTTATATTCGGCGATGGCCTTTTTCTTGTCGCTTTGTTTATATATAATTTTATTGATACCATTTTTGACCTATCTGCCAAATAAATTATTAGTTTTAAAAATATTTTCGGGTGTCTATTTTTTAATCTCTTTTTTGATCTTAAGCTATTTTTATCAAGCGATTTCTTGGAGAAAACTAAAGGTTTTTTTTAAAAGAAACTGGCCAGTTTTTCTAGCAGTTTTTTTTGTGTTGGGCGTTTTTTTTCTCCAGCTTTATAGAACTGCCTTGTTTGACGAGTGGCTTCATCGTCCAGTGGTTCAAAAATTTGTGGATGACGGGGAATTTCCTTTCATTAATCCCTATAATGAAAATTATAATTTTAATAGCACTTATCACTATGGTCTATATATCCCAGCTTCTGCAATTAAATTATTCACTAATTTAACCGCAGCAGAGTCTTTGGATGTTTTGAAATTGAGTTTTGCAATGGCTTCTTTTTTCTTGATCTATGGGATTGTTTATGAATTTAGTAGAAAGAGAAACTATTCTATTTTGGGCGGAGTGTTCATTTTATTTAGTGGCGGTTTATATTTTACTACTAGCTTATTATTTTCTGATAATTTCAACATCTGGGAGCATTCAATAAGCTTTTTCAACGACCCAGTTTTATTTTTAATGGCGGGAATTACTTGGATAAATTTAATGCTTTCAGTAGCCTTCATTTGGCTAACAGAGAGAGTCTTTCGAGAAAAAAATCAATTTAACTTTTTGCAAATTTTAGTTTTTATTCTATTGCTAGGCGGTTTTTATCTAATTAGTGAGCTTTTTGTTGTTTTAATTCTAATTTTATTTGGATTTTCTGTTCTATTTAATTTGCTTAGTAAAAAAATTAGTGTTAAAAAAATTGTTGTAATTCTTGTTATTTTGATAGTAGGTTTGTTGGGGATTGTTTTTTTGGTGGATGGCGTTGCTCGCAATTTAATTGGTGAAAATAAAAGTTTTGAGATAGGAAAACTTTTGACTTATCGTCATTTTGGTCATTGGGGATATCCAAGTTCTTCTGGAATATTAGGGAAATCTAGTTGGATGGCCTATTTAAAAAGTTATTCTTTGGAATTTTTAATTCTAATATTTTTTACTGGTTGTTTATTATTTAAAAAAAGCCGAAAACAAATTTTTAAAACTTTCAAAAAATTTCCTTTAATTTGGTTAGCCTTATTTGTTTGCGCTTTAGTACCATTTCTTTTTTCAACTATTTATGGCGATGTTAATTTGGCTAAATTAAAAGAGTTATGGCCACCGCTTCTTTATATTTTATTTTTCTATCTTATTGTTAAATTAAATTACAAAAAAATAATACTAATTACTTTTCTAATCCTGTTCATCATTAGCAGTTTACCAATGATGATCACTAATTTTGGAATTCAATGGGGGAACAATGATCGATCAGAAAATGCAAGATGTCGAGAAAACAATTTGTGTTATCCTGAAGATGAGGTTAAGGTCCTGCAAAGGTTCGAAAAGGAAAATCCAAATAGAAATAAGGTTATCTTAATAAATCGAAAAGATGAAGCAAAACTGATCGATAAAACCAATTCAAAATTGGAATTTATTGGCGGAAATATAACCGAAGAATTTTTGAAGAAAAGCCAAGCTGAATATTTATTCTATAATTCCCGAGTATTTGAAGATTCAACTCACGTCTCAAGAGAAGTCATTTGGAACAATTTCGAAGGCTATCTGTCCGAAGAGAACACGGCGATATTGAGAAGAATTAGAAAATAAAAAATATTATTTTTAAAATTTAGTAAAGTACACTTGACTAAAAATGTTAAATATAATGAAGTATACCTTATAAAAAGATAATTCGACTTATTGTTTTATTGGGTTAAAATAAAAATACAAACTCAATAATCGTCTATCAATCGTCTAAAATACGTCTATAAAAAATTACCATAAAAGATGAAATACATCTTGGACATATCAGCTTAGTCAAAGGTGGGCATTGGGAGATTATTTAGCTCATAATAGAAATTACAGAATTTCAGCCAGAGGCTGATTCGCCTTAGGAGGAAATTCTGCAATTCGGATAAAATAAAAAATTATGAGCAAAAAATCTTAGGGTTGTTTATTGCTAAAAATAAAACAAAATTTATGCAACTAAAAGAATCTGAAAAAATTGAATTAAAAGCTTCTTTCTCCGAGTGGAAGGAGGCAATAATTTCTCTTTGTGCTTTTGCCAACAAAAAAGGTGGAAAGGTTGTTATTGGAATGGATGATGATGGAATTGCGACTGGAATTCAGATCGGAAAAAATACAATCGAAGATTTTGCAAATAAGATAAAAAATCATACTGATCCAATACTATATCCTTCTATGAATGTTAAAACATTTGGACTCGGTGAAATTGTGGAAATAGAAGTTTCCGAATCTGACAATAAACCAGTATTCGCTTTTGAAAGGGCTTATGTTCGAGTTGGAAAAACTAATCAAAAAATGTCGCAAACGGAAGTACGAGAATTGATCAAGCGATATGCTTTGTCGGATTTTGATAAAATGTATTTGGAAAAAGATCCTAAAACAGTTGAATTTGATGACAAGCTTATTGAAAATGTAAATAAAGAATATTATAAACTTAAGACCATATCCTCAAGTGATTTTCTTGAAAAGATTGGATTGATAGCAAAAAATAAAGTCACAAACGCGGGCTATCTTTGTTTTGTAAAAAATAATACTGAGATGCGCAATGCTATTGTAAAGGCGGCAAGATTTAAGGGGAAAAGTGTTGCTAAGTTTTTGGACGAAAAAGAATTTGACGGAAACATTGTTCGCGCTGTTGACGAAATAATGGATTTCATCAAGCGACACATTAACACAGAATTTGTTATGACTGGAAAGCCGAAAAGGGATGAGATTTGGGATTATCCGCTCTTGGCTTTGCGTGAGGCAGTAATTAACGCGCTGATTCATCGGGATTACAATGATTCAGGAAATGTTCAAATAAGGATATTCGATAAGTCTTTGGAGATTTGGAGCCCAGGGCTTTTGCCAAAGGAGATTAATATAAAGAATATCCTTTTAGAAAATCGTTCTATTCCGAGAAATAAAAAATTGGTAGAAATTTTTCATCAAATCGAATTAGTAGAGAATTGGGGAGCAGGCTTCCAAAGAATTATTGAAGAGTGCGAGAAAAATGGTAATGAGATTCCTGAATTTTCTGAAAAGGCAGGTGCTTTTGTGATTGCCTTCGAGAAAAGGAACCAAGAAAAGTTGGGTGAAAAGTTGGGTGAAAAGTTGGGTGAAAAGTTGGGTGAAAAGTTGGGTGAAAATCGGAAAAATATTCTAGCGTTAATTCAAGAAAATAAAAATATTACCATACCTGAATTATCAGAAAAAATTAATATAAGCTCAACCGCAATAGAAAATAATATTGCAAAATTAAAAGAAAAAGGCTTACTAAAAAGAATTGGTCCGGACAAAGGTGGTCATTGGGAAGTGATTTAGTGCGTGAAGGGATTGTTGCTAATCACTTTTTCGACTACTATTAATTATGATTTACGTAAAATGATTAACATGGGACTAATTCAAAGAAAAGGCGAGTCAATCAACGCTTATTATAAATCAATTTTTTAAAGGCTTTTAAAGGGAATACTAAAAAGTTGCTTGAATAACGTATTTTTCCTAGTGTGGATTTGAAAGGATAGTTAAAGGCAATTAAAGGAATCGTTGAAAAAATAGCTAAGGCTATTAAATTAAAAAAGACATTTATTGTGAGCAAAAATTTTAAAGAAGATTTAGAAAATATTATTTTTCCGCAATTTTCATAAAAGAATAGAGGATATTTTTAATTGACAAGAAATAAACAGAGAAGTTGGAAAAAACAGGAAAATGTTAACATGAAATAATTCTCATGTTAACAAAACTACAAATTGTTAACATTGGAAAATTATCATGTTAATGAATTAATTTTTATTTAAAATGTATCTTCAGTTTTTTGCTTGTGGTGCAGTTTATTTTTGGCTATACTAAAAAAAGAGATTTAGCTTGGTCCTTCTCATATTACTTTGGTCGTTTATTCTTGGAGTAAATTCAGAGGGAATTTTCAATTAAGAAGAAACGAATAGAGAAAATTGGAAGCAGTAAAAAGAAATGTTAAACTTATTGATATTCTTTACATAAAGTGTTAATATTATAGTATAAGTTTTTACAATTATTGAAAAATATGCTTTATTCAAGAAAAATTTTAGAAAATATACAAAAATGGTTTTTTGAAAAAGAAATTATAATTTTGAATGGACCTAGACAAGTTGGTAAAACATCTTTATTGAAATTAATTCGAAAAAAACTTTTGGGCCAATCTGTTTCAGAAGAAAATATTTTTTATTTAAACTTAGAAGAAATTAATATTTTAAGCGATTTGAACGATAATCCGGAAAATTTATTGAAATATATCACAGACAATGATAACAAAAATTATTTTTTTATAGATGAAATTCAATATCTGGATAATCCTTCGAATTTTTTAAAACATTTATTTGATAAATATTCAGATAGAATAAAGATTATTGCAACAGGTTCATCAAGTCTTGAGCTAAAAGCACAATTGCAAGATTCATTGGTCGGTAGAAAAGTTTCCTTTCTAATAAGACCTCTTTGTTTTGAAGAATTTCTGGAATTTAAGGAAAGTAACTATACTAAATATTTACATCAAGAAGATATTCCATTGAATATTAAGGAAGAATTCAACAAGGGGCTAGAAGAATATTTGATTTTTGGTGGTATGCCCGCTGTTGTGTTGCAAGAAGACTATGAACTAAAGGGAAAAATGTTGCGTGAGTATGTGGGGACTTATATAAATAAAGATGTTCGTTCGATTGGAAAAATTGATAATATCTCGCAATTCAATGCAACTCTTAAAATTTTATCATCTCAAATCGGTAATTTGTTGAGTGTTTCTGAACTATCAAACACGGTCGATATTCCGAGAAGAGAAACGGAAGATTATATCGAAATTTTAGAGCACACTTTTGTATTGGATAAAATAAATTCTTATCACAATAACGTTAGAAAGCAAATCAAAAAAATGCCCAAAGTATATTTTTTCGACATTGGTATTCGTAATGCAATTTTGAATAATTTTTTGCCAATAGAAAGCAGACAAGACAAGGGAAGCCTTTTCGAAAATTTTGTTTTTTTGGAATTAAAAAATGACAAGGGTAATGAAATATTTTTTTATAGAACTATTTCTAAATCAGAAATTGATTTTATTGTTATTAAAACGGAAACAATTCAAGCGATAGAAGTCAAATATAGAAAATTGAAAAAATCAATTGATTCTCGTGTACTAAGAGGACTTGATATCAAAAATAAGAAGAAAGAAATGTTTGTTATAAACAGAAACCTAATTGATTTTGCTGATGGAGTTCGATATATTGATTATAGGAATATATCTAATCTATAAATTGGAAATAGCAAGTATTTAGAATAGATTCAGGACGATTAATGTTCAAGAGCATATGTAGCGAAATAATTACACAAATGTATCAAATATGTAATTAAAAAATTACATTAATAAAAAAAGACAGTATCAAGACGAAATTTTTAATTGAAAAGAAATAAACAGAGAAGTTGGAAAAAGTAGAGGTAGAATCGCTGGTTGTGTTTTTGAACACTAAAGTGAATAATCTATATAACATATTTAGTTATACTAAATGTAGTGTGTAAGTAGTATTTAGTAAGATTAATCACAATATATTTTAGTTCTTTACTTCTTGTAGCCCAATCTGTTATTGGCTATATTAAAAAAAGAGATTTAGCCTGGTCCTTCCTGTACTACTTTGGTCGTTTATTCTTGGAGTAAATTCAGAGGGAATCTTCAATCAAGAAGAAATGAGTCGGGAAAATTGGAAGCAAAAAAAAGAAAAAAAGTTGAACTTATTAATATTTTTAACATAAAACGTTAATATTATCCAATAAGTTTTTACAATTATTGAAAAATAGGCTTTATTTAAAAAATCTTAGAAGAGCAAGGTTTAATTTTTTATTAATAATGGAGTTTTAACCCGATAAAAAGATAACTTGACTTATTGTTTTATCGGGTTAAAATGAAAATACATTTATAATTCATTTGTTTTATCGTTATGCAAAAAATACGAAGAAAGTTGTTTGATGAGATCAAAAAACACTTAAAAGCCAAGGAAATATCATTGATTGTTGGACCTCGTCAAGCAGGGAAGACAACAATAATGATTGAAATTAGGAAATTTTTAGATAAAAAAGGAGAAAAGACCATTTTTTTGAATCTTGATTATGAAAATGACAAGAAATTTTTTAATTCGCAGGAAGATTTAATCAGAAAACTTGATTTAGAACTAGGGAACAAAAGAGGTTTTGTTTTTATTGATGAAATTCAGAGAAAGGAAAATTTGGGATTATTTCTAAAGGGAATATACGATCTTGGCTTACCTTATAAATTTATTGTTTCTGGTTCTGGAAGTCTTGAATTAAAAGAGAAAATACATGAATCTTTGGCAGGAAGGAAAAGAATTTTTGAACTGGGAACTGTCACTTTTGAAGAGTTCGTTGATTTTAAAACTGAATATAAATATTCTGATAAATTGGATAAATTTTTTGATATTGAAAAAGAATTCGCGCTGGCTTTATTGAACGAATTTTTAAATTTTGGAGGATATCCTAGGGTAATTCTAGAAAAAGAATTTTCTGAAAAAACAAAATTAATTAATGAAATATTCAGAAGTTATACAGAAAAAGATATTGCTTATTTTTTGGGTGTTAATCGATTGGAAACTTTTAATTTAATGATAAAAGTTTTAGCCAGTCAAACTGGTCAAATCATTCAATATTCGAATTTAGCTCAAGAGTGTGGAATAAGTGTGGCAACATTAAAAAATTATTTGTGGTATGCTGAGAAAACTTTTTCTATAAGAATGATTAGTCCTTATTTCAAGAATAAACATAAGGAAATAACCAAAGCTCCTTGTGCGTATTTTTATGATAATGGTATGAGAAATTTTGCTTTGGGGTTATTCGGCAATTTGGATCAAGTAGATCAGAAAAGTTTTGTTTTTCAGAATTTCGTTGCCAATAGGTTATTCGAAAAAAATCTAAATACTTCAAAAAACGTTCATTTCTGGCGAACTTTAGATAAGGCAGAAGTTGATTTTGTCGTTAGTGATGGAGATTCAGTTTTACCGATTGAAGTTAAATATTCAAAATTTGAAAAACCCGAAGTGACCCGTTCTTTCCGAAGTTTCATAGAAAAGTATTCACCGATTGAAGCTTGGGTAATTAATTTAAATTTGGAAGAGGAAATTGAAATTAAAAATACAAAAGTAAAATTTGTTCCTTATTATAAGTTATGATTTACGCAAAATGATTGACATGGGACTAATTCAAAGAAAGGGCGAGTCAATCAACGCTTATTATGAATCAATTTTTTAAAGGCTTTTAAAGGGAATACTAAAAAGTTGCTTGAATAAGGTGTTTTTCTTGGTATAGATTTATACGAATGGTTAAAGGCAATTAAAGGATATTCTGAGAAAGTAACATATATTCGTTGCATCGATCTAGAAAAAGGTGGGCATTGGGAAGTGATTTAGTGTATAATGAAACTACAGAGTTAATTCTGTAATTTGGATAAAATAAAAAAATATGAGTAGAAAATTTACCCCGTTAAATCCGATAAATCGGTGCGAATAGTCGCAATTTAATGGGGTGAAGAGCGAAGGAATGTTAGAAAGCTTTCCAGAGTTGGCGGTGGAAAAACATATTCTATAACAATACCTATTCACCCTGTTAAATAATTTTAATTTTTTATCAAATCATGTATTATGTTTATGTGTTACAAAGTAATAAAGATAATAAGAAGTATGTAGGTTATACAAAAAATTTAAAATTAAGGTTTGAGGCCCATAAAAAAGGAAAAGTTTTATCAACAAAAAACAGGCGTCCATTAAAACTTATATATTATGAAGCCTGTATAAATCAGCAGGATGCAACTCATCGGGAAAAATATCTTAAAACTTATCATGGTAAGATGTTTTTAAAGAATCGCCTCAAATCTTATTTAACAGGTTAAAATCATTCGAGAGTTCGGGTGGAAAGAAGGGTAAAAATTGGTAGTGGAGAAATATGGGAAGGATAAAAGGATTATTATTGAGGATTGGAAAAAATAAAATTGATTTTTTTATGGAAAAATATGTGAAGATTTTTGTCCCGAAGTTTCTTTGGGATAAGATTGAAAAAAATCCGGAGTTGAAAAAGATAAAGTTGATTTTAGCAGGAAATGAAGGTTGAATTTTTATTTATTAGAAGATAATGATTTCAAATATCAAGAAAAAATTAATGAGTCTAGCTGAAATTATTCATCTCAGGATTTTTGGATATGGGATGAGTCCGATGATGAGAGATTTTTTGGGGCATCTCTCATGGTCTTTTTTTGGCATATTTATCAGTTCAATTTTCTTGTTTTTCGGGAGTGTTTTAATAGGTAGGTTTTTAGGACCAACCGAATATGGTAAGTATAATCTAGTATTGGCTATTTCGAACATAGCTATGGTAATTATATTTTTTGGATTTGACACCACGGCTGTAAAATTTATTTCAGAAAGTAGCGATAAAGAAAAACAAAATCGTTACATGTCTAATTCATTGTGGGCAATTGTGATTTCAGGTCCAACGATAATTATGCTTTCGTTCTTGCTTTGTGGTTTTATTTCAAAGATTATTAATACGGATAGTCAGCTTGTTCTAACTGCTTTTTTATTTGCATTTGTTGTTGCCGTTAAAACATTGCTCGATTCTTTCATTAAAGCTTTCCATAAATTTAAATATCAATCGTTTGTCAAAATAATAGAAAGTTTAATATTTTTCAGTACGGTCCTTTATTTATTTTTGTCTAACGAAGAGCATAACTATTTCTATTTTTTAATTCCTACTTTGTTGGCCTCATTGGTGGTTATATTTTTATACGGGAGAATCCTTAGCGGTAAACTAAGAAAATGGAACAAAGCACAATTCCTACATTCAAAAAAATATCTTAAAATTACACTAGCAGTATCTTTTATTGGCATATTTATTGGCACTATGGACCGTTTGTTTATTGCAAAATATTTAGGTATAAGAGAACTGGGTATTTATAGTGCATATCTTATGTCGTCAACGATAATTATTGGGCAATTAATATTGGCCTTAATTAATGTATTTTTTCCAATGATAAATAAAGTTAAAAATAAAAAAGCAATAATTTCCAAAGTGGATAAATTTATGATTGTATTATTTATTCCGTTAATTACTTTCGTTGCGAGTCTCTCTTTCTTTGTGTTGAAGCTTTTTGGGTCTCAGTATGATATAAATTGGTTCTATATCTTAGCTGTTTCCTTGATATCCTTTCTTCAAATTCTTACTACTTTTTATGGAGCAATAACATCCTCATCGGTTGCTTTGTTTCGACTAACTTCAAGAATATATTATTTCAAGCCGATATTTATAATTATTTTATATTTATTCGCTTATGCATTTAGTCAGTTTGGACTGATTTGCGTTTTTTTTGTGATGATATGTTCATATGTATATGATATTTGGAATACTAAATTTGCATTTAAAACAATAACAACGAAATAATGAAGAATGAAAAATCATCAAAAGGTTTAGCTAATAATTATCTAAAGACCGCCCCGATCGGGCAGGCAGGAGGAGTCTCTGCTTTAAAGATAAGGTGGATAGAACATAATTTTTCAAAGTTTTTTAAGGGCAAGGAGGCTGTTTATCTTGATATAGGTCCTGGGCAAGGGGAGACCTTGTTCTTATGGAAGCAACTGAATTTTGAAAATATTTCTGGTGTTGATATTTCCAGGAGTGTTTGCGAACATATAAAAAAGTTGGATTTTGATTGCGATTTGGTAGATAGTACTGAGATATATCTTAAAAATAAAAAGAACACTTTTGATTTTATAATGCTTAATGACGTTGTGGAGCATATTTCCAAAGAAAATCTGGCTGGTTTTATGATTGCTGTTCATGAAGCATTGAAAATTGATGGACGTGTTATTATTAAAGTTCCAAATGCTCAGTCGCCGCACTTTTCTTTGGGGAGATATGGAGATTTGACACATGTTCAATCATTTACTGAACTATCTTTAACGCAACTTTTAAAAATCGGAGGATTTGATGAATTCATTTTTTTGCCTGAAAAGCAAATTAAAAATTTAAATATAAAAGCTATTATTTCAAATTACCTTATAATGCCAATTTATTTTTGGTGGATAAGAAAAATAAGATCAGCTACTTATCATTTGAGTCCAGAAATATTAACTCAAGCGATAATTGTTGTTGCTACAAAAAAATGATGTCAAAATTGATAAAAATAGGTGCTTATATAAAAGATATAATCAATCCAAAAAGGTTGTATATTTCAAATTATTTCAAAACTGACTTTAAAAAAAAGGTTTTGATTTCGTATATAACGAGACCATTTATCGCCGGGATTGATGTTGGTCACAGTAATAGCATAGAATCCTTTGAAGTAGTAAAAATATTTCATAATTTAGGATATCAGGTTGATATTGTTCAGTACGGTGCGAAGATTGAATCAATCAAATTTAAGAATAGCCAATACGACATTGTTTTTGGGCTTGAGCCAAATTTTTTGAAAGCTATCGAAAAATTTAGACCAAAAAAGACCATTTATTATGCTACTGGAGCCCACTATTCTTTTCAAAATAAAGCAGAGAATGATCGATTGTTGGATTTAAAAAAACGAAAGGGTGTTTTATTGGAACAAAGGAGATTTGTTTTTCCTCATGAGTCATCAATCATAGCAGACGCTGTTATTTGCTTCGGAAACAAATGGACGATGAGCACGTATGAAAATAAATGTAAAAGAATTGAACCTGTACGAACTTCTGCATATACATTTTTTTCATTTAATGAAATTCAAGACAAGAAGAATCGGACAGAGGCCAGAAATAATTTTATGTGTCTTGCGAGCGCTGGAGCTGTGCACAAGGGACTGGATATCTTGTTGGATATTTTTAAAAAACATCCAGACATTCACCTGTATATATGCGGAGACATAAAAAAGGAGAAAGACTTTTTTGATTTATACAATAAAGAGTTACTACATACGAGCAATATACATTACATGGGCTGGACTAGTCCTGATTCGGAAGAATTCAAAAAAATTGCAACAAAATGTGCATTCTCTATTTTGCCATCTTGTAGTGAGGGCATGAATGGTGCAATTCCTACATGCATGCAATTAGGATTGATCCCATTAGTTAGTGAGGAGTGCGGTCTTGATATTGAAAGTTGCGGAATTATTTTTGAAAAAAATTTAATAGAATTTATAGAAGGAATTATTCTAGATTGTTCTCAAAAAAGTGACTCTTGGCTGAGGCGGAAGTCTTTTGACTCTTATCAATTTGCAAAAAATAATAATACAATGAAAGCTTTTTCTAAAGATTTTAAAATCGCACTTAATAAAATATTATGAAACAAAAATTAGCATATATTGATCATTCATTTCATAAGAAAACAAAGTCTACTTATTTTCTTCGAGATATTTTGCGCGATCATTTTGATATTGTTGATATTTGGGATGAATCATGGAACGGCGGAGAAAAAATAAGTGCAACGCAAATCAATTCGCAAAATTTTGATTATGTTTTGTTTTTTCAATCTTTTTTGCCGTTATGTGAATTGAAAAAAATCAAGGCGAAAATAATTTGGGTTCCAATGTATGATGGGGTGGTTCAACTAGGAAATTCATTTTGGATGGAACTTTCTACGATTTCAATAAAGATTTTGTCATTCAGTAAAAAAATTTCGGAAATAACAGCCAATCATAAATTGGATACTTTGAGCGTGCAATATTTTATTAATCCGGAAGATCTTCCGATGGTTGTTGATTACGCGAAAAAAAAGGTATTCTTTTGGCAACGTACAAATTTCTCTTTTAGCGATGTGAAAAAAATAATTGGAAATCAAGAAATTAATCAATTTATTCTAAAACTTGACCCAGATCCAGGCTATAAAGCTAGTTTTCCAATCAAGGAAGATATTGAAAAATATAATATTAAGATAATTCAAGAAACACTTTCGAAGGAAGAATACACGAGCCTTCTTAAGGAAAGTAATCTTTTCATATCCCCTAGAAAATATGAGGGTATCGGGATGAGTTTTATCGAAGCAATGACAATGGGACTATCTGTAGTCGCAATAGATAAGCCAACAATGAACGAATATATAAGAAATGATAAAAACGGTTATTTAGTTGACCCGAATAAATTAAGAGAAATAGATTTTTCAACATTTAAAAAGAACGGTATCAATGCGAGAGAGGGTTGCCTTATCGGATATGAAAAATGGAAAAATTCTCATGGTGAAATAATTAATTTTATGCATTCGCAGTTCGCAAATCCAACAAAAATTAATCAGACCGTGCTCTTGTTTGTTAAATTGAGAGATTTAATCGTTAAAGTCAAACTAAAATTGGAGGATTATTTTTAAAATTGATATAAATTATAAATTATACAGATGTCGATGATCTTATTGAAAATATTGCTATCGTTTATTATTCCCGCGAATATTGTGATGCTTGTTTTGATTTGCAATAATTTCAACAAAAGGCTTGGAAACTATTTTACATTATTGCTTTCATATGGAATTGGGCCCTTGCTAAACGGCTTAGTTTTTTACTATTTGCTTTTATTACTACCTCAAAAAAATGCTGTCTTTTATATTACAACATGCTCTCTTTTTTGGCTTGCTATTTTCTTTTTCTCTACAAATAAAATTTCAGAAATAAAACTTCCATACATATGGTTTTTTGATTATTTCAAGAAAAATTTAAACAAACTTGAGTTGCTACTTTACTTTTTCGTTTTTTCTTTTACTTTGTTGTTTTCAATCCAGGCATTGTTTTATCCCATCGCAGATGGAGATTCAGCTTATTATTTTCTTCAAAGTGAAGCTTTGGATCAAAGCAAGGATCCGAATTGGCATCAAAACGGCTCAATAATGTTGCACGGTAGCGATGAATACAATTACAATCCGATGATAAGGCCAGGTATTCCAGCTGTAACAGCTTTTTCGCTTATGCTGAATCAGAGAGGCTATGATTATCTCGCCTTTAATTTTTTCTTTGTTTATTATTACTATTTGCTACTGGGAATTTTTTTGCTTGTTGTTTCCAAATTGGCATTTGAATTGAAAATAAATCGAAAAAAAGTGCAATTTTTCGCGTTGCTGTTCTTTGTTTTTTATTGGAATATGACTCGTTTTTTCATTTTTGATAACAAGGAAGTTTCTATCTTCTTCTTTGCATTGGCAGGGATTTGTTTGGTTCATGAATTGATATTACTAAAAAAGCGAGATGTCAAATTGGAAATATTACTCGGTTTAATTTTGGGTTTAAACGCTTTTGTCAATCTGCATGGAATTTTGATTATGGTGTTTTCATTGGTCACACTTTTTATCTTTTCAAAATTGCCATTTTGGCAAAGAATTTTTCAAGGCTTGCTTGTATTTTCGCTTCATTTGATTTTTGGCGTTTTTGAGTTTTTGTTTGCTTTTAGATTTATTTTTTCAGAGACCTTACTTGGTATATTCAAGGATAATAACATAGAAAGTACACAAGCCATTGAAGCGGTCCAAGTTGTTGAAACTCAACACTTACAAATGTATCAAACTCCGAATATGTTGGAAATATATCTGAAGGGCAAATTACAAATAATAACCAATCCGGGATCTTACGGTTTTTATTTTTTATTTTTTATTTTAATTTTATTGGCAAAATTTAAAAAATTATTTTTTTCAAATTTTGCCAAAGTGTTATTGTTTTTTACTATCCTTTATTATTTCGTGATAATTGATCCTTTGAGTATGAATAAAAATAGTTTGGCAGTGGTGCTTTGGGGAAGTCCTAAATATAGCATGCTAGTCGTGTTGCTTGTTTTAATTTTTGTTGCAGTATACTTTGAAGCAATGATTGAAGATTTTTCGCGTTTTGTGTCAAAAAAAAGTTCCTATTTAGCAGGAACATCAATCGCAGGGATTGCTTTTCTTGTCATTTTTAAAGACTTTGTCTTAAGCCTTGGATTGCGAATGCTGACAAGCTTTGTGCAAGTCACGAGGGATATTAGTTTTTATTCTGGCAAGGTTATTTTATTCTACGAAGTGCTTTTGGTGATTTTGGTTTCTTTTAGCGTGCTAACATTTTTAATCTACTTGAATAAAATAAAAAAAGCTAATTCTCACATAATTCTACTTGTATTATGCTCAATTTTTATGATTACTCCATTTTTTATTGCCGATGCAGGCAAAGTTCCTCTTTACGAAACACTTCATTACATTAATAGCGATAATGAAACAAAATTTAAAAATATTATATATTTTGGAGATTTATTTGGTGTTTATTACTATGCTAAGAGTAATTTGCCGAAAGAGACGTTAATCAAAACTAATTATTGTGAATTATATCCTAACAATACTTATTTTAATTTAAGGGGATCAGGTGATTTAGAAGCAAGATATGAGATCGTGGGTGGCAAATGCAAAGAAGGGAGTGAGATGTATAGCCAAGGCGCGTATTCGCTGTGTCATGCTAACGGTAAATAATAAGATTTAACTTTTTGAATTTATTCTTCGAGTTATATCTTTTTTCAACACGATAATAACAAAACCCCTCATAAAGAAAAAAAATTGTCTTATTCTTTGCCATGAATTTTTTTTGGAATAGCTTTTGCATAGAGCGAATGTTGCCTTTAAATGCTCCATTGTTCTTGCTCCACTTTTTGCGTCTGGATAGTAGCGCATATTAGAAATAACAAAATTCATGATTCCTGCAGAATATTTCGTGGCAAATCTAAGCCATAAATCATAATCCATTGTGAGGTGTTTTTTTTCGTTTAATAATCCAAATTCATTCAGTAATTCTTTTCGATAAAAACAACTTGGTTGACCAATATTACAATAATCCAGTAGCTTTTGTTTTTTAAAAATATTTGGCTGAACCTTTTTATACAAAAGACCTTCTTTGTTGACGAAGTTCCAACCGCCGTAAGCCCATTTAATTTTTGGATTATCAATAAAATAATCTATTACTTTTTGAAGTACGTTTGACTCATAAAAATCATCTGAATTAAGATAGGTTATCAAGTTTCCAGTGGCTATATGCCAACCCTTATTGACTGCATCCGATTGGCCATTATCTTTTTCGCAAATATAAGTAAATTCAATACCCTCGGCTTTGAATTTGGGAATAAATTCGTTGACAATTCTTGCCGTTTTATCAGTGGAAATTGCATCAACCAAAATATATTCCAATTCAAAAGTAATGTCTTGATTGAGAATACTTTCAAATGTTTTTTTGATAAATTGACCTTGATTATAGCTCGGCGTGACTATTGATAATTTCATTGTAGTTTATAATTTCTTAAAAACTTCCTCAAGTTCTTCAACTGATTTTGAAATATCAAATTTTTTAGCTTGCGTCTGGGCTGATTTTTGTATTTTTAAATATTTTTTATTATTCAACGCAATTATTTTTTCTAAAAAAAATGTTAAATCGTCATGGCCTTCATAAAGATATCCAGTTTTATTATCGAGAATTGTTTCTAATGGACCTCCACTTTTGTGTGCGATAACAGGCGTGCCATACATCATAGATTCAACTGGCACAAGTCCGAAGGGTTCATTTTTTGAGCAGAGGGCTGTTGCTCTGGCGTTTGTATATAGTTCAGAAAGTTTTTCATCGGAAACTTTTCCTAAAAATTTAACCTTAGAACCAAGATTGTTTTTTTGCGCCAGTTCTTGCAGTGTTGTTTTTTCTTCTCCTTCACCAGCAATTAAAAGTGAATAGTCTGGAAATTTTTTGCTTATTTTTGCGAAAGATTTAATCAGGAGATCAAAATTTTTGAATTTTGAGAGACGACTGACTGTGAAAATGTATTTTTTTTTGGTTTTGGATAGCGGAGGAATTTTGATGTATGAAGGTGGATAGATTACTCCATCTGATTTTTTGTGATAACTTTTTTCATAATCAGAAGCTGAATATTGACTGTTGCAAAAAACAAAATCATTTTGTTTTTCTAAATAAATATCAGTTATTTTTAAAATGGGATTTAGGACAATAGCGCCAATGTGCATCAACGGATTGTGGATGGCACTTATCCATGTTTTCGAATGAATAAATGCACTAGGTTCATTACAGTTCCAAATAATTTTTTGGTTTTTATGGGTTAACTTGAAAATCCAGGCCCACCAATTGGATGGGAGAACTTGTGGGAATAGGATATGGTCCGGATATTCTTCCAGCGCTTTGTTGATTTTGATTTGCCAAAAAGGGAAGAGAGCCCAATATAAGAATGTTCCACTGTGTGGAATATTAAGCAGAGTGAATTTCAAATCACTATTTTCTCTAAGAAAGTCCGCGTTAATCTTGGTGCAGATTATTTCAGTGGTGTAACCTTTTTCGTTCAGGGCGCGTGCAAAACGAACAGTTGAATTTGCTGCTCCGCCGGGTAATAGGAAATGAGGGAATAGAAATAGAATCTTTTTCATTTATTTTTTTAATCTTTTTAAATCAGCGTCCACCATTATTTTTACCAATTCTTCAAATTTTACTTTTGGTTTCCAACCCAGGACTTCCTGCGCCTTCTTATTTGTTCCATGTAATGAAAAAAGCTCTGCAGGGCGTTTAAACCTTGGGTCGATTTTTATATATTTTTTCCAATTTTCTATGCCTACATGTTTAAAAGCCAAATCCAAAAAATCTCGAATAGAGTGTGTTTCGCCAGTAGAGACTATGTAATTATTCGGATTTTCTTGTTGCAACATGAGCCACATTGCTTCAACATAATCTCCCGCGAAACCCCAATCCCGCTTGCTATCTAAATTGCCAAGGCGAATTTCATCTGTTAAGCCTAATTTTATTCTCGCTACGCCGTCAGAAATTTTACGAGTAACAAATTCTATTCCTCGAATGGGGGATTCATGGTTGAACAAAATTCCGTTGGAGCAATGCATGCCATAACTTTCTTTGAAGTTGATAGTCATCCAATAGGCATAGAGCTTTGCAATAGCATAGGGGCTTCTGGGATGGAATGGCGTTTCTTCTTTCTGCAAACCCTTTTCATGGCTATTTCCGAACATTTCACTGGTGGATGCTTGATAGAATCTTGTATTGGGTGAAAAAAATTTAAGGGCATTTAATAAATATAATACACCGAGTGCGTTTACTTCGGTAGTAAATTTTGATTGTTCCCATGAAGAGCCAACAAATGATTGTGCTGCTAAATTATATACCTCATCAGGTCGGATGGTTTTGATTATATTCATAATAGAAGCTTCATCGGTTAAGTCTCCAGAAACAAAATTAATTTTTTCTGTAATATCTAAATAGTCGGTGTTGCTAAAATTTGGACAGGAGTATCTTCTCATTAATCCATAAACTTCATAGCCTTTTTCTAAAAGTAATTTAGCTAAATATGGTCCATCTTGTCCAGTGATTCCGGTGATCAATGCTTTTTTCATGATTTTGAATGTTAATTTATTTAAATAAATTTAAAATTTTATAAATTCCAGTTATTTTATAATAATTAAATTTGTGCAATAGGATTGAAAAGGGATAATTTTTACCGTATTTTTTGGCTAGTCTGAGTTCGTCTTGAAATTGTTTTTTGTTGACACTGCCACTTTTGCTGTCTGAATAATAGCGGAAATTTGATAAATAGTCATTTATTATTCCAGCGTTGTATTTTTGTCCAATTCTAAGCCAAAATTCATAATCCATACAAAAATTTTCTTTTTCGTTGAAATATCCAATTTCTTTATGGAGTTCTTTTTTCCAAAAGGTTGCTGGTTGAGAGATGAAGTTTTCAGATAAAAGTTTTGAATAACTGAATTTTTTTAAGAGTAAATTTTTGTAGCAAGTGATCCATTTTCGGATTTCTTGGTCTTCTTCGTTTATAATCTGACATTTTCCATAGACCCATTTCTTTTCTGGATTTTTTTTAAAAAAGTTAGCAACTTTTGAAAATGTTTCTGGTTCATAGGTGTCGTCTGAATTGAGATAGGCAACGATGTCTCCCGTTGCAATCTTTAAACCTTTATTGATAGCGTCAGATTGACCGTTGTCTTTGGCTGATTTCCAGATTATTTTTTTATCATATTTTTTAAGAATTTCTAGGGTTCCATCGGTTGAGCCTCCATCCATTATAATATATTCGATGTTTGGATAGTCTTGAGAGAGAACGCTTTGGATGGTGCGTTCTATAAACTGTGCTTGATTAAAAGATGGGGTAATGATTGAAATTTTAGGGGAGTTCATGAAGTTGGGGTTAGTTAGAAAGTTTATCTAAATTTTGATTAATTAATTTTGAAATAATTTAGTTTCTGGATTCCCGCCTTCGCGGGAATGACAAAAAAAGAAGCCGGAATGATAGGTGTTGTGATTTTGTCTATCGGGTTTTTAAAAACCATTGGTAGGTTTTTTCGATGCCTTGTTCTAGTTTGATTTCGTGTTTCCAACCCAAACTATGTAATTTTGAAACATCTAAAAGTTTTCTTGGGGTTCCGTCTGGTTTTGTGGTATCGTTGACAATTTCGCCTTCAAATCCAACCGCTTTTTTTATTAAATTAGCTAACTCGAGGATACTCAAATCTTTTCCGGTTCCAATATTTATAATTTCACTTTTTTGGTAATTATTCATCAAAAAAATACAAGCGTTGGCAAGGTCATCAACGTGTAAAAATTCTCGTTTAGGCTTGCCTGTTCCCCACATAACAACTTCTTTTTCGTTGTCGACTTTGGCTTCGTGAAATTTTCGGAGAAGAGCGGGCAGGACATGGGAGGAATTTAAATCGAAATTGTCGTTTGGACCATAAAGGTTGGTGGGCATAACAGAAATAAATTTTGTGTTATGTTGTTTGTTGTAGGCTTGGCACATTTTTATTCCCGCAATTTTTGCGATTGCATAAGCATCATTTGTTCTCTCGAGTGGTCCAGATAATAGATATTTTTCTTTGATTGGTTGAGGACATTCTCTAGGATAAATACAAGAACTCCCCAGGAATAATAATTTTTTAGTTTTATTTAAATAAGCGTTGTGGATGATGATGTTTTGGATTTGAAGATTTTGATAAATAAAATCAGCCGGAAAATCTTCGTTGGCTTTGATTCCTCCAACTTTAGCGGCGGCCAAAAATATATATTCCGGTTTTTCTTTTGAAAAAAAGTTTTTGACAGCGATGGCGTCTAGCAAATCAAGTTCTGATTTTGTTCTGGATATGATGTTGGAATAACCTTGTTTTTTGAGATTACGGACAAGTGAACTTCCAACTAATCCGTTGTGTCCTGCTATATATATTTTAGAAGATGGGTTCATGGAGTTTAAAAGTTAATAAAGTTAGAAAGTTTGGAAAGTTAATAAAGTTGGGATTAGTTTGGAAAGTTCACCCTGTTAAATAATTTAAAAAATTTTTTAAATTAGGCTAAAGCCTATTTAACTGGGTAAATAAAGTTTGCACTCCTTCGTTAAAGCTATGACGGGTAAAAAAGTTTATTAAATATTAATACCGTTATTTCTTTACTTTTTCTTTCTTGAGATCTTCCTCTAGCATTATTTTGACCAATTCTTTAAATTTTGTTTTTGGTTCCCATTTTAAAACTTTTTTAGCTTTGCTTGGATCGCCTAACAATAAATCAACTTCTGTCGGTCGATAATATCTAGGATCAATTTTAATGTAAATTTTATTGGTTTTTCGATCATATCCAATTTCTTTTTCTTTTTTGCCTTTCCAGGCCAAATCAATATCTAGAAGTTTGGCACATTCTTCAATAAATTCTCGAACACTATGGGTTTCTCCGGTGGCAAGCACAAAATCTTCGGGTTTTTTTTGTTGAAGCATTAGCCACATTCCTTCCACGTAGTCTTTGGCGTAGCCCCAATCTCTCTTGGAATTAATATTTCCTAAATAGATGCAGTCATCTTTGCCAGATAATATTCGAGCAAAACCGCGGGTTATTTTTTTGGTGACAAAAGTTTCGCCTCTTCGGGGTGATTCGTGATTGAAAAGAATTCCATTGCAAGCGAATAAATCATAGCTTTCACGATAATTGACGGTTATCCAATATGCATATAATTTGGCACAGGCGTATGGTGACCTTGGATAGAAAGGAGTAGTTTCGCTTTGGGGCGTTTCTTGAATTTTTCCATAAAGCTCGCTGGTAGAAGCTTGATAAAATTTTGTTTTAACTCCAGAGTCTTTAATTGCGTCAAGAAGTCTTAGGGTGCCAAGTGCGTCGGTGTTTCCCGTGTATTCGGGCAAATCAAAACTCACTTTAACGTGACTTTGGGCGCCCAAATGGTAAATTTCATCAGGTTTTATCCTTTCGATTATTCTAGAAATATTAGAGCCGTCAGTAAGATCACCATAATGTAAAAATAGTTTAACATTGTTTAAATGTGGGTCTTGGTAGAGATGATCAATTCTTTCTGTGTTAAAAGAACTAGACCTTCTGATTATTCCATGAACTTCATAACCTTTTTCTAACAAAAGTTCTGCTAAATAAGAACCATCTTGTCCTGTTATTCCTGTGATTAGTGCTTTTTCCATATTATTTTTTAGTAATATTATTAATTTTCTTTAAAGAATCTTTCCTTGTTAATTCAGAAATATTTTGTTCTAGGCGTTCGATGGCGGAGAGGAGTTTGAAGATCATTAGGAAGATTAGGAGGAAGCCGATGAGGATTACGGCGTTGATGTTTCCTTCAATGCCGATGAATCCGGCGACCAAGTTGGTTATTTTGGGAAAAGTAGCGACAAGAGCCATTCCGCCCCAAACAATAATTCGAGTGGTTAATTTGTATAGGGTTTGGCCGGATTCTTGAGTAATATATTTTCGAAAGCCTTGATAAATCATTATTGATGAAAAGATGACAATGACGATTTGATAGAGTTGGATGTTAGCTGGAAAGTTCATAAAGTTTATAAAGTTAAAAAGTTAGAAAGTTTCTGCCACAGACGGATCCGCCTATGGCGGAAAAAAGTTATGAAATTATATTCCAAATTAATTTGTAGACAGTTTTGAAACCGTTGGTGAGATTTTGCTTTTCGATTTTTCCCATTGAATAATCAGTGTAGCGGACTTCAATCGGTATTTCTTGGAAGGACAATTTCTTGAGTTTTATTTCTCTGATCACTTCACTTTCATATTCATAGCGATCTCCTTTGGTGTCAATTTGATCAGCTACTTTGATGGAATAAGCCCTGAATCCAGATTGACTGTCTGCCACCCAAAGTCCAGTGATGTACCAAGTGACAAAATTTCCAGCCCAGTTGCAAGCTTTTTTGAAAAGAGGCATTTGATTCCGATTTTTTAATCGAGAACCCAGTGCAACTTGACATTGATTTTTTCTAATGGGCGTAATTAGAGCCTCTATTTCTTGCGGATTGTGTTGTCCGTCGCTGTCCATCGTAACGATTATTTCTGCTCCAAGTAATTTAGCGGCTTCAATTCCAGTTTTGGTGGCGGCACCCTTGCCTCGGTTTAGTTTATGCCTAAGCGCAATAATATTTTTATCAAATTCTTTTATTTTTTGATGTGAATCGTCACTACTGCCGTCATCAATGGTAATAATATTTTTATAGCCAGTTGCTTGAATCTCTTTCAAAGTTTCCTGAATAATTTTTTCTTCGTTATAAACCGGGAGAATTATAAAAACATTTTTTTGCTTTTTTTCAAACGACATTATTTAAATTTTATTTTAATTAAATAATACTAGTTTATCATAACAATAATCTAATCTTTCTGCAAGAAATTTAAGTAGAGTTGTTTGACAAAAGGCTGGGAAAGTGATATGATTTGGGGCAGTTCTTTATATTTTCAAACTCGAAATAGAAGGAGAAGCTTAAAATGAAAATTACTATTATTGGCACAGGGTATGTTGGTCTTGTCACGGGGGCTTGTTTCTCAGAAATGGGAAATAGTGTCACTTGTGTGGATGTTAACCAAAATAAATTGGAAAATCTTGAAAAAGGGATTTTGCCTATTTATGAGCCTGGGTTAGAAGAACTTGTTTTGCGGAATTATGAAAATGGTTCTTTGAATTTTTCCAATTCTTTGGGTGTTACCATGCAAGAGAATAAGATTTTGTTTATTGCAGTAGGAACTCCTCCGAAGGAAGATGGATCTGCTGATTTGAAATATGTACTGGAGGTTGCTTCGGAAATTGGTCAGAATTTGAATTCTTACGCGGTAGTTATTGATAAATCGACAGTTCCAATTGGAACAGCTGATCTGGTAAGAGTTGCGATTCAAGCGGAGCTGGATAAGAGAGGATTAGAAGTAAAATTTGATGTGGTTAGTAATCCTGAATTTTTAAAAGAAGGAGATGCCATTGATGATTTTATGAGACCTGATCGAATCATTATCGGTGCATCTTCAAAAAAAGCTGAAAAATTAATGGGGGAATTGTATGCTCCTTTTAATAAGAATCATGACAAGGTTCAGTTTATGGGGATTCGTGATGCCGAAATGACCAAATATGCAGCTAATTCAATGTTGGCAACCAAAATCTCTTTTATGAATGAGATTGCAGGTATTTGTGAGCGCTTGGGAGTTGACGTGGAGAATGTTCGGAAAGGGATAGGCTCGGATTCTAGAATCGGATATGCGTTTATTTATCCAGGTTGTGGTTACGGGGGTTCTTGCTTTCCCAAGGATGTCAAAGCTTTAATTGGGAAAAGCATCGAAGTGGGATTTGACCCAAAGCTTTTGTTGGCAGTTGAAGCCAGAAATAATGATCAAAAAACGGTTTTATTTCATAAAATCAAAGTGCATTTTAACGGTCAGTTGAAAGGGAAAAGGATTACTGTTTGGGGACTTTCTTTTAAACCAGGAACAGATGACATGCGAGAAGCCCCGTCTGTGGTTTTGATTAATCAATTAATCAAGGCTGGTGCTGTAGTTCGTGCGTATGATCCTGTTGCTATGAATGAAGCTAAAAAGGAATTTTCAGCAGGCTATTTTCATGATGAAATGCTTGTTTTCTCAAGTAATCAATATGAGGCACTTGAAGGTGCTGATGCAATGGTTCTGGTGACTGAATGGAAATCATTTAGACAACCTGATTTTGAGCTTATGAAAAAAAATATGAACGGACACGCGATTTTTGATGGCAGAAATCAATATCAATCAGTTGATATCAGGAACATGGGGTTTGTTTATTATGGAATCGGAAGATGATTGGATTGGAAATTGAAAACGTTAAAAACCCGGGGCAAGAATTTGCTTCGGGTTTGTTTGTTTTTAGAAAAAAAATAATTTTGCATCCAAAGGGTGCTTTGTAATTTTATAAATAAAAACCCCTCGGTTCCCCTTTAAAAGGGGGAGAGGAGAAGATGGGGAATTTTTTAAATTCAAGTTTTCGTTGTGCCACTTTTCCTAAATTTGATTGTGTAATTTAAAAAAATAGGTATAATTGGGGTATGAAATTCGCTAGATCTAAAAAACTTTTATTTGCTAATAATAAAGGTGGGGTTGGCAAAACAACGCTGGCTTTTAATTGTGCAATGTCTTTTGCCAAACTAGGGTATAAAACTGCGCTTGTTGATCTCGATGTTCAATGCAATCTTTCGCGTCTAGCTCTAGGAGATAATCATTATGGAAAAACTTTGTTTTCTTCAAGTGAGAAAGATATATATGATGTTTTGAAAGGAGTCATCGAAGGCGGAAGCGATATTGATTTGAGCGTGCCTTTTATCCCGATTCCTAAGAGTGAAGAAAATCTTTCTTTGATGAAAGGGAGTATTAATCTTTCTTTGTATGAAAATTTATTGGTAACTGCTTATGAATAAGCTGCCTCAGGACAGCAACTTGGATATTTTCAAACTAGTGCAATTGATAGATTTTTGCGTGAAAGAGGATTGCAAGATGAAATCGATATTTTTGTGATTGATACATCTCCGAGTTTAGCGCTTCTCAATCAGATTATTTTTTTTGGTTCTGACTATTTTGTTGTTCCGATGATGCCAGACGCATTCAGTGTTCAGGGTATTGAAAATCTTGGAAATATATTTGAAAAATGGAAACAAAATTGGAAAATAACTGGCAAGGCTTTATCTGGTAATATAGAAAATAAATTTGTGCTTTCTGGGGATGGTCTTTTTGTCGGCTATATCGTAAATTCATATAATGTATATGGTAAACAACCTATCAAAGATCATAGACATTGGATCGAAGAAATTCCTAGAAAGGTCAAAGGATTTTTATCAGAGAAACATGGTAGAAATGGCTTGGTTGAAAAAAGTTGGAAAAATCCGATTCAAATTATTCAAGATTATGGAACTATTCCAGCGAAATGTCAGGAATTGGGGTTAGCAATATTTGATTTAGATCCTAATTTAATAGCAGAAATGCATCAAGGCACAAAAGAAAAAATTGAGAAATCCAAAGAAGAATTCAAGGGTCTTTCTGAAAATATATTAGAAATATTATCTGAGTACTAATACTGTTTTCAAATAATCGCTATTCACCCAAGTCTTGAAAATTTGGACTACCCTATATAAATAATACCACGTAACTTAGCAGGGTAAACAACTTTGAAAAATGCTTGATACCTGCCTACCGGCAGGTATTTAAGGATACACTTTCGTCTTGTCTAAAATTCTCTGCGACTTTTGAATAGCGGTTAATTTGAAATGGTATTAGTTCGCAATTCCCCGAACTTTTGTTTATATTTTTTTAAAAGATCTCTCTGATATTTTGCAGAGAGTTTGGCTGTTTTTCTGATAAGTTTCTTTCTTTCTTCTAATGGCAATTCAAAAAAATCAGTGCTTTCCTTTACTGGTTTTTTCGGTGAGATGTTTAAAATTTTTTTTAACATAATAGTTTATTTAGTGAATTTTTATTATAGGTTATTTCTATAAAATTGTCAATTTCAGAGTTGATATTAAATTCTATTTTTGCATTATAAATAAAAAATAGATACATCTATAGACGCGTCTATAGATGCATCTATTTTGGTATTAAGGGGAAAAAGACTGAACGTTGGTTTGATTTTTATTGGTTCTTAATCTATACTGAATTAAATTTAATTTATCTAGTTCAATCTTATGTTTAAAAAGTTTTTAGTGGTTTTTACACTAGTTATTATTTTTTCTCTAACTATTTATTTAGTAACAAATAGAAACAAAGAAACGGTCATTGACTTAGGAAATGGTTGGAAATCTTATTCACATGAAGAAATTGGAGTTACAGTTAAAGTTCCGATTGATGCAGAGACGGTGTTTGAGAAAAAAGGAGATAAGAAAGAAAGACCCTCAGTGGATTTTTCAAAAGGTCCAATTTATTCAATTTATTCAGTTGATCCTGTCCCTAATTATTCTAAAGAACGAGAAATTGAAAAAAACAAGAATAAAATTATTGATATCAAGGACAGAATAATGAGTTTGGATAATGATATACAAAAAGAAATTTTTTATAAAGAGATAAAAATAGATGAAGAAGTTTCGTTTGTTAGTTTTATAGAAAGAAAAAACAAAAAAAGAAGAGAACATTCTTTTGTGGTGCATTTAGTTGAAATTCCTGGAAATAATAGAACGAAATTAATTTCTTTTGGACAGTTACCATATGACTTCCCCGAAAACTTCTACAAACAATACCCTCAACTTCTCGAAGGCGGTTTTTCTAATGAAGAATTAGAACAAAGAATGCAAGATCACATTGAAGTTATTAAAGATTTGATTATTGATGTTGGTGATCTATAGAGATTATTTTTCCAGAAACTCTTTTCAAAAAAGAGTTAAATGGAGAGTTTTTAGGGAAA